>Ga0074193_1000090_pt1 | contig 166940 bp, 167 predicted proteins | sample EPASupsiteHSE605_FD_64523 | JGI IMG/M metagenome (GOLD analysis project Ga0074193, IMG submission 64523) | Bioremediated contaminated groundwater from EPA Superfund site, New Mexico - Sample HSE6-05 | ecosystem: Environmental > Aquatic > Deep subsurface > Groundwater > Contaminated ... | reverse complement strand
CACCGATGGAGTTCCACGGGCAATATGCGAAAGCGGCATAAAAATTTACTGCCCGCTTTACGGCAGGCAGTAATCCAAAAATTCTTATATTTTTTTCATTGTCCTCTTGACGGGTAGCACACCATACGGCGGTATCCGCTTTATTAATGGATGGTGCGCTTACAGCGCAATTGCGGTGTAGGTCATCATGCCGAGGGCGAGCAGCGCAAAAATCCCCATGCCCCAATTGACAAAGACGGCTTTGAAGCGCCCGCTTTTCGGCAGCTCCATCGGCGCCGTAAACAGTACGACCTGTTTGCGCTTTTTGATTAAAAGCAAAATCCCTGCAATTAAAAGCGCCACTTCGGCGATTCCGAGCAGGGCAATACCCAGATAGACCGGAAGATTTCCCTGAACGGCTTTGATGAGCGCGCTTGGGTCTTCAAAACCCGCTTCCAATACCGACGAGCTGTCCGGCACACTGCCGGCAAGCTGCGAGAGAAACACGGAAAAGCCGTTAATAATCGCATGCAACAGCATGGTGTAGTGCAGTTTTCCTGTTCGAAGATAAACGTAGGCAAACATGCAGCCGAGACCGAAGGCATAAAAAAACTGAGTCAGATTGCCATGAAAAAGGCCAAAAGTCAGCCCCGACACCAGTATGGCCGTGCCTTCGCCAAAAATGCGTACCCGGTCAATCAGGAGCTTGCGAAAGATCAGTTCCTCCATGATGGGCGCAAGTAAAACGACAACAAAAATTTCAATGTAGATGCTGGATCCAGCCAGCAGGTCCTCCAGCGGATTGGTATAGTCCCGACCTTTAAAAGCGGCAATGCCCACATTCATCACAATCCCGATCAGATTGCCAAGATACATTACCGCAAAGCTCATCGCCAGAAAGCTTAGGAACTTTCCAAAGCTCAGTTTTTGCTGAGGGGTTATGAGCGTGGGTATCGGTTTAAGGATGAGGTAGCCGAGCGGAACGGCGATGAGGTATAGCGGAACAAAGGACAAGGCCCATTCGAACCAACCCGTTGTGAGCATGTAAGGAAAAAAAATGGTGGCCACCGCCGCGAAGACGATTTGCAGCGCAGTGGTAATGCCCAGAATGGCAAAAAGGGCCCAGCCTATTCTTGAAAAGGGCAGCTTGACGCGCCTCGGCGCGTAAACGTTAAGCATCTCGTCCATAGGGCCTCCTGAAACATTCTTATTGACCGCCGGTGCCCTAACCCGTGCTGTGGTCTATGCCGACTGTCTTCCATCAATATACCAAAACATTACGTCCCTGTCAAAACATTCAACGTCTCCGGCATAAAATCAAAGGGGGATCGGCAGCGCCTCCCCCCTTTACTGTTCACCCGTTATCGAAGTCTGCCCTCGAGCGCGGCAAGCGAAGCCAGCAGCGGCTTTGGAACTTTGTCTCCGAAGCGCCCATAAAATTTGCGTATTTCAGCGCTCTCCTTTTCCCAGAGCGGCCCATCGACCTCCAACAGACCCTCGAGCGCACTTTCATCGATGCCGGAGTCCTCAAGGTTGATATCGGACACGTAGGGCAAAAATCCCAGTGCGCTGTCTCTGGCCGCAACCTGCTCCGAGCAGCGCCTGAGCACCCACTCGAGCACACGCAGATTATCGCCGAAGCCAGGCCAGAGGAAGCGGCCTTTATCATCCGTGCGAAACCAGTTGACATTGAATATTTTCGGAGGGTCCTTGAGCTTTTCGCCAATGTCCAGCCAATGCTGCCAGTAGTCCGCCATATGATAACCGCAGAAGGGCAGCATTGCCATCGGGTCTCGGCGGACAACGCCGACCGCTCCGGTGGCCGCGGCGGTCGTCTCTGAGGCCATGATGGAACCGACAAAAACACCGTGTGCCCAACTTCGGGACTGGTAGACGAGCGGCGCGGTTTTTGCCCTGCGTCCGCCGAAAATGATCGCCGAAATCGGCACCCCCTCCGGCTTATCAAAGGCTGGCGAGAGACAGGGGCAGTTTTTTGCCGGAGACGTAAAACGCGCATTCGGATGCGCCGCTTTCGTACCGGACTCCGGCAGCCAAGCCTCCCCGCGCCAGTTGAGCAGCCGTGAAGGGGGCGCTTTTGTCAGGCCCTCCCACCAGACAGTATTGTCGGAAACATCCAGTGCGGTATTTGTAAAGATCGTCCCGCTGTGGGTGCATTTCAGTGCGTTCGGGTTAGACTTCACATTCGTACCGGGAGCCACGCCGAAAAAGCCGCTTTCGGGGTTTGCCGCCCAGAGTCTGCCGTCTTCTCCGATGCGCAGCCAAGCGATATCGTCGCCGACGCACCAGACCTTCCAGCCTTTCTCCCGGTAGCCCTCCGGCGGTATCAGCATGGCTAGATTCGTCTTTCCACAGGCGGAAGGAAACGCCCCGCAGATATAATGGGTCTCCCCCTGCGGATTCTCAACGCCTAGAATGAGCATGTGTTCGGCCATCCAGCCCTCATCCCTGCCGAGGCAGGAAGCGATGCGCAGGGCAAAGCACTTTTTTCCCTGTAAGACATTACCCCCATAATTGGAATTGACCGAAATAATTGTGTTGTCCTCCGGGAACTGGACGATGTACCGCTGCTCTCTGTCAAGTGTCCCCTGCGTGTGAATGCCTTTAATGAAATCAGCGCTCTGCCCGATGGCCTCAAGCACCGGATTTCCGAAGCGCGCCATAATAGCCATATTCAGCACAACATAGGTCGAGTCCGTCAGCTCTATGCCGTACTTGGCAAAAGGAGAACCGACAACCCCCATGGCATAAGGAATCAGGTACATCGTGCGGCCTTTCATCGCGCCGTCGATGAGGCCGTAGAGCTTTTTGTACATTTCCTCTGGTGCCATCCAGTGATTTGTCGGTCCCGCGTCTTCGTTATTTTTGCAACAAATGTATGTTCTGTCTTCAACTCTGGCAACATCGTCCGGGTCTGTTCGATGCAGGAAGCAGCCCGGCAGCTTGTCGGGATTGAGCCTTATCATGCTGCCGTCTTCAACGGCGAGCGCCCGGAGCGTATCCAACTGTTGACTGCTTCCATCGATCAAGACAAGCTGGTCCGGTTTGGCCAGCGCCACAATTTCATCGACCCAGTTTTTAATGAATTTGTTCGAATTTAAGTCCATTTCGTTCCTCCTGGCACCAAATAGTGCCAAAATTATTGTATATCACATCTATATCGGATTCAATGAACAAAGCTGTCAAACTTCCTTGCGCAAATACCCCTTCTGTTGACAATGCTGCCGATACATACATTCCAGACGTTCCGAATTTACAGTAAATTCACTAATGCTTAATCGATTTTAGTTGACATTGAAATTTCATTGTATATACTTTTTATAATGTGCTAATTGTTTATTCTCTCCAAATTTTCTGAAAGATTCTGAAAGGATTCTCCTATGCTGAAGCTCTTCAAGCGCTTTTCATCGCGTGAATGGATTATGGCGTCCATCAGCACCATTCTGGTGGCCGCACAGGTTTGGCTGGATCTGCGGCTGCCCGACTACATGGCGGAAATTACAAAGCTTGTCCAGTCGCCCGGAAGTGCAATGGCCGACATCTGGATGGCGGGCGGAAAAATGCTTCTCTGTGCATTGGGCAGTTTGGCTTCATCAATTTTTGTCGGCTATTTGGCCGCCAATATTGCCGCCGGTTTCGCCCAGAAACTGCGCTTATCTATATTTAAAAAAGTCCAGACCTTTTCACTAGGCGAAATTAACAAATTTTCAACCCCCAGCCTGATCACTCGCTCCACGAACGACGTAACACAGGTGCAAATGCTGATTGCCATGGGTCTTCAAATCATCATTAAGGCGCCGATCCTAGCAGTTTGGGCAATTATCAAAATCGCCGGCAAGGCGGCTGAGTGGACCACCGCCACAGGCATCATGATTGCTTTCATGCTCGTCGTTGTCATCACGGTTTCCACACTGGTCATGCCGCGCTTTCGGCGCATACAGACCCTGACGGACGGCCTCAACCGCATCACACGCGAAAACCTGACCGGTCTCCGCGTTGTGAGGGCATACAACGCGGAAAACTTCCAACAGCAAAAGTTTGAGCGCGTCAACAATGACCTGACCAATACACACCTGTTTACAACCCGGCTCATGGCCATCATCATGCCCTGCATGACAATTGTGATGAACGGACTGACCTTATCGGTCTACTGGATTGGCGCTTCGCTCATCAACGCGGCCGGGCTCGCTGAGAAAATTGACCTTTTCTCAAATATGGTCGTTTTCTCGGCTTACGCCATGCAGGTGGTTATGGCCTTTATGATGATGACGATGATCTTCATCATGCTCCCGCGTGTCACGGTTTCAGCCAAACGTATAAACGAAGTGCTTGAAACGGACAGTGCCGTTAAGGACGGCCCCGGGGTTGCGGAACTTCAGGACACCGAGAATACAAACGATGGACTATCCGACTCCGGCACCAAACGCCTTTATGGCGAAATTGAATTTCGAAATGTTTGTTTTAAATACCCCGGTGCGGAAGATTACGTCATCCGAAACGTTAGCTTTACGGCACACAAAGGTGAAATTGTGGCCTTTATCGGGTCGACCGGCAGCGGTAAAAGCACGATCATCAATTTGATCCCGCGCTTTTATGACGCCACTGAGGGCGAGGTTCTTGTCGATGGGATTAATGTGCGGGAATACACCCAAAAGCAGCTGCGCAACAAGCTCGGCTACATTCCGCAGCGCTCCGTGCTTTTCACCGGCACTGTTGCCTCGAACGTGGCTTACGGCGATAACGGCAAAGGTGAAAAAAGCGAGGAGGCCATCAGGAAGGCCGTTGAAATTGCCCAGGGTTCCGACTTTGTCGAGCAGATGCCCGAGGGCTATGAATCCTCCATTTCACAGGGGGGCACCAACGTATCCGGCGGACAGAAGCAGCGCCTTTGCATTGCCCGCGCCGTCTGTCGTGAACCGGAGATCTTTATTTTTGACGACTCCTTCTCTGCACTCGACTTCAAAACGGATAAAAATCTGCGTATGGCACTCCGTAAGGAGCTTGCCGGCGCCACCTCCATCATCGTGGCGCAGCGCATCGGAACCATTCGAGATGCAGACAAGATTGTCGTACTTGAAAACGGAGAGCTTGTCGGCATTGGCACGCACAGTGAGCTTATGAGCAGCTGCGAGGTCTACAGGGAGATTGCACTCTCACAACTTTCGGAGGAGGAACTTACAAATGGATGATTCTTCGAAGAGACCGGTCGCGCCCCGCAGAGGGCCCATGGCTTACGGCAGCCAATCCTTTGAAAAACCGAAAAACTTCAAAATCGCTCTCGGCCGCTTCGTTGATTTTTGTAGACCCTTCGGCGTGCCGATCATCGTCGCTTTCATCCTATCCGCTTCGGGGGCTATCTTCACCATTATGGGCCCGGACAGGTTAAAACAGATTACAAATCTCATCATAGCCGGCGCTATGACCGGTATTGACCTGAAGGCCGTTGCCCGCATAGGCACAACGCTTGCAATCCTATACGGTGTTGGCGTCGTGTGCTCGTATGGTCAGGGCTTTATTATGGCCTCCGTCACGCAGCGGATTACACGGTCCATGCGGGCTCAAATCAGTGAAAAAATCAACCGTCTGCCGCTCAAGTATTTCGACAGGGTCAGTTTTGGTGATGTCCTCAGCCGCGTAACAAACGACATTGACACCATTGGTCAGACTCTGAACATGAGCGTCGGGCAACTCACAAGCGCGGTGGCGCTCTTCCTTGGTTCGCTGATCATGATGCTGTATACCAACGTCACGCTGACGCTCGTTGCAATCGGCTCCACCATCATCGGTTTCAGCATTATGATGACGATTATGATGCGTTCCCAAAAGCACTTCAAAAGGCAGCAGCGCGAGCTCGGTAGGATTAACGGCCTTGTCGAAGAAGTCTATTCCGGTCTGAACATTGTCAGAGCCTATAACGGTGAGGAGCAGTCGGAGCGGAACTTCGCCGAGATGAACGACAGGCTCTTCCAAAGTGCGTGGAAATCTCAGTTTATCTCCGGCATCATGATGCCCTTGATGAATTTTATCGGCAACTTCGGCTACGTCTCCGTCTGCGTCGTCGGCGGTGCGCTGGCGCTCAACAGGAAAATTGATTTCGGCGTTATTGTGGCCTTTATGGTCTATATCCGTCTTTTCACCCAGCCTCTGGCCCAGCTTGCCCAATCGCTCACCACCCTGCAGTCCACTGCGGCAGCAGCGGAACGTGTGTTTGACTTTTTGGACGAGGAGGAACTGACGCCCGAAATCGTGGACGCCGTTGCCTGCCACGCCGCGGAAGGCGAGGTTGAGTTCCGGGATGTCAAGTTTGGCTATACGCCTGAGCGCGAGATTATCAAGGACTTCACGGCACATGTCAAAAGCGGCCAGAAAATCGCCATTGTCGGTCCCACCGGCAGCGGCAAAACGACCATTGTTAATTTGCTCATGCGCTTTTATGAGCTTAACAGCGGTGAAATCTTAATTGATGGCATTCCGATCAGCCGTATGACCAGACAGTGTGTCCACGACCAGTTCTGCATGGTTTTGCAGGACACTTGGCTGTTCGAGGGTACGATTCGTGAAAACATTGTCTACAGCAAGCAAGACGTGACCGATGAGCAGGTCGTGCAGGCCTGTAAGGCCGTGGGTCTCGACCACTTTATCCGCACTCTGCCGGACGGCTACAACACCGTCCTCGGCGACAACGCAAGCCTCTCCGCCGGTCAGCGCCAGCTTCTCACAATTGCCCGCGCAATCATTGAAAACGCCCCGCTGCTGATTCTGGACGAGGCCACAAGCTCCGTGGACACCCGAACGGAAATACAAATACAACGTGCGATGGAGAAACTGACGGAGGGTCGAACCTCTTTCATAATCGCGCATAGACTGTCAACAATAAAGAGTGCCGACCTCATTCTGGTGATGCGCGACGGCTGCATCGTCGAGCGCGGGTCGCACGAGGATCTGCTTGAACAGAACGGTTTCTATGCCGAACTTTACAACAGTCAGTTTGATGACGATATCGCTTAATGCACACGGACTCAAAGACGAAGCGCGGGCCTTTCGAGGCCCGCGCAACAGACAAGTGACTCAGATTGAAGGTATATCAGTATGAAACAAAAATTTGCTAGATTCATGTATGGGCGCTATGGCATGGATGAGCTGTCCAGGTTCTTGACCTACGCAGGACTTCTGGTCCTGCTCGTGTCGATGTTCCTAACGCAAACCGTCAAAATGGCTGCGTTCATCATCGCCGTTGCGATCATTATCTTCACCTATTACCGGACATTTTCAAAGAATTTTGAAAAGCGCCGCGCCGAAAACGCCAGATACTTAGGCCGCAGGCAGCGTATTTCAGCATGGTTCAGGCTCCGCCGCGACATGTGGAAACAGCGCAAGGACTTTAAGTTCTTCAAATGCCCTTCCTGCAAGGCCGTTCTGCGCGTTCCTAAGGGAAAGGGAAAACTTCGCGTCGTCTGCAAAAAGTGCGGCACGGCGTTCGAGAAAAAGACGTGATTGAGGTGATTGTCCTATGTTTGGCTATGTAATTGCCAACAGCGAGATCATGTCCGAGGAGGAAAAGGCGCGTTACAAGGCAGTCTACTGCGGGCTTTGCCGTGCGCTCAAGACGCGGCACGGCCAGCTTGGCCGCCTGACGCTCAATTACGATATGACTTTCCTCGTTCTCGTACTCAACTCGCTCTATGAACCGGAAATGTCGAACGGAGAAGAACGCTGCGCCGTACATCCCTGCTCAAAGCACTGCTGGGTTTCAAACGAGATAACAAACTATGCAGCCGACATGAATGTGGCGCTGGCCTATCTCAATCAACTGGACAACTGGCATGACGACAGGAACCTGTTCAGCCTCATTTTTGCGGGGCTCCTCAAGAAAAAATATGCCCGCGTCAAGGCGCAGTATCCCCGCCAGTGCGATGCAATGGAGCGCTGCATCGGCGCACTTTCGGAGCTTGAAAAATCCGGCTCCAAAGACCCTGACGCAGGTGCCAAGCTCTTTGGCGAACTTATGGGTGAGATATTCGTCCTACGTGAGGACAGATGGGCTCCAGCCCTCAGAGCCATGGCACACTCGCTCGGCAGCTTCATCTACATCTGTGATGCGGTTGTGGACCTGCCGCACGATATGCGAAGACACACCTATAATCCCCTGCGCGCGCTCAAACAGGCAGGCCGCAGCGCGCTGTATTTCAAGGATATTCTCACCATGCTGATTGGAAACTGTACGATGGATTTTGAAAAATTACCGCTGGTCGAAGATGTGCCCATCATGCGGAACATTTTATATTCCGGCGTTTGGACGCGATATGAGCTTGCCATGTCCAAGCAAAACAGGCGAAAAGGAGAAACAAACTAATGTCTGCTGACCCATATAGAGTTCTCGGCGTTTCTCCCGACGCAAGCGACGAGGAAATTAAGAAAGCTTACCGCACCCTGGCCAAAAAATATCACCCGGACATTAATCCGGGCAACAAAGACGCCGAGCGCCGGATGAACGAAATAAACGCCGCGTACGACCAAATTAAAAATCCTCAGCAGAACCCCAGCGGCTTCGGCGGAAATGCCGGAGGCACAGGTGGTTTCGGCTCGTACACCGGCTACGGAACAGGCGGCTTCGGCGGTTTCGGCGGCTTCGGTGGTTTTGGCGGCTTCGGTGGTTTCCAACAAGATGCCGAAGAGGCGTCCACCGCCCTGCGCGCGGCAATGAACTATATCCGGACAAGCCACTTTAAGGAGGCTCTAAACGCCCTCGAAGGCGTCCCTGCGGCAGAACGGAATGCCCGCTGGTATTATCTGAGTGCGCTTGCAAACTACGGCCTTGGCAACACCATTGTCGCCGTGGAGCAAGCCCAGACCGCCGTTCGCCTTGAGCCAAATAACGCAGAATATCGCAGTTTGCTTGAAGAACTCCGTCAGGGCGGCAGTTACTACCGCAGCTTCAACAAGGGCTTTCCAAGCTCCGGCTTCGGCAGCAGCCTCTGTATCGGTCTATGCCTTGCCAATCTGCTTTGCCGTTTCTGTCCCTGTTACTTTTAAGGCGGCTTAATCGGCTGCTCCCGCGCGCCAAACACAACACAGCATAAAAAACCGTCTGCGCATTTGTGCACAGACGGTTTTGTAGCGTTTATGGGTGATGCTGTCCTGCAGCCGGGCCTATCGGCTCCATTTGTCAGCAAGCTGTTCAACCTGATCGGCGAAGCGCCCCAATTCCTTGTTCGCCATGCCCTGGCAGCCTGTCGCAACGCGCAGGAGCTTTTCGCAGGCAGCAATGAGTCTTGTGAACACCTTGAAAGAACGCTCGTCGCGGCGACCTTCCTTCTTTTCCACCGGAACGCCTTCGGTCCGTGTTACAACTCTCCCCGTCAGGAGATCGAAAGTTGTTCCGCTGTAGGGCGTGACCGCATTGAGAGAAAGCCTGTCGTGCAGAAGCTTTGCAAAGTCCTCGGCCACCTCGTCCTCCCCGTGGTTTACAAAAACCATTGAGGGCTTCTTTTTAAAACCGTTAATCCAATCGAGCAGTCCGTTCTGGTCCGCGTGACCGCTGATGCCCGGCATCAGATATAGCTCCGCCTCGACGGAAATCGTCTCGCCGAAAAGCTTGACCTGCTTGGCACCGTCCAGCAATATGCGTCCGAGTGTGCCATTTGCCTGATGCCCCACGAACAGAATCAGACTTTCCTTCCGCCAGAGGTTGTGCTTGAGGTGATGCCGGATGCGGCCGGCCTCACACATCCCCGAGGCGGAGATAATGACCTTTGGCGTCTGGTCGAAGTTGATGGCCTTGGATTCCTCGCTGCTAACGGACATTTTGAGGTCCGGGAAAACCAGCGGGTTAACGCCCTGTTTAAAGAGCTCTTGAATTTCAGTATCGAAGGCTCCCGGGTCGCTTTGGAGAAAGATGGCTGTTGCCTCGTTTGCTAGTGGACTGTCCACATACACGGGAAACCCGTCATGCCCCTTTACCAGACCTTGATCCTTAATTATACGCAGGTAATACAGAATTTCCTGCGTTCTGCCGACCGCAAAGGACGGTATGACCACATTGCCTCCCCGGTCAAATGCGCGCTGCAGGCAGCCCGTGAGAATGGGCAGCGTATCCTGCGCCGACTCGTGCTGCCTGTCGCCGTAGGTCGATTCAACGACGAGATAGTCCGTCTCATCGATTTTGACAGGATCATTGAGGATGGGCTTGCTCTTGTTGCCCACGTCACCACTGAAAACGATCTTCTTGGTGACATTGTCCTCTGTGATCCAAACCTCAATACTCGCCGATCCAAGTAAATGGCCCATGTCGTTAAAGCGGATGGAGATATTTTCGCACACCTGCTTCATTTCCCCGTAGGCGCAGCCGAGCATTTTAGAAACGGCGCAGGTCGCATCCCTTGTCGTATACATCGGCTCAAAGGGCGGCATGCCGGAGCGCTGCGCCTTACGGTTCCGCCACTCGGCTTCAAACTCCTGTATGTGTGCGGAGTCGAGCAGCATAATCTTGCAGAGATTGACCGTCTCCTCTGTAGCGTATATGGTGCCGTTAAAGCCGTTTTTGCACAGCAGCGGCAGTTTGCCTGAATGGTCGATGTGCGCGTGTGTCAAAAAGACGCCGTCAATATCTCCAGCGTTGACCGGAATATCCTGATTGACAAAAAAGTCCTCGCCCTGTTCCATGCCGCAATCGATGAGGAAGTTTCTGCCCTTGGACTCGATAAGCGTGCAGCTGCCGGTGACTTCATGCGTAGCTCCCAAAAAAGTAATTTTCATTTGTAGGCCTCCAGATCCCGCTGAGCGGTTTTGAATGATAATTCGAGGCAGTTTAGTTAAATTGGGTTTTCTTCTGTCTTAATGTCATTTTACCACAATTTTCCCCGATTTGAAGTACAAACTGTAAATAAGCGTAGACATGATAAATGTGCCCGAAAATTGCGAATTAATTTATCATGCTGGATTTTTATTCTCTGCTGTGTTATAATGCCTTCCAGTCCAAAGAGATTTATTACAAAATAACGCTATTTAATACATTATTCGGGTTTTAGTCTCACAGAAAGAAAGGAAATTCCTATGTTAGAACTGAAAAACGTCAACTTCAGTGCCGACGGCAAGCATATACTGAAAGATATATGCTTCACGCTCGACGCAGGGAAGTTTATAGCCATAACCGGTCCCAACGGTTCCGGTAAATCCACCCTCGCAAAACTCATCATGGGTATCGATAAGCCGGAAAGCGGTCAGATTCTTTTTAACGGCGAGGATATAACCGAGCTGACTATTGACGAACGTGCACGGCTTGGTATTTCTTTCGGTTTCCAGTCTCCGATTCGTTTCAAGGGTATCACCGTGCACGACCTGCTCAACCTCTCGGCCAAAAACAAACTCTCGAGCAAAGAGGCCTGCAACATTCTGGCCACAGTCGGCCTGTGTGCCAATAATTACCTCGACCGTGAGGTGAACGCCTCCCTCTCGGGCGGTGAACTCAAGCGCATTGAAATTGCCTCCGTCATCACAAGAGGGTCCCTGCTCACGATCTTTGACGAGCCTGAAGCCGGTATTGATCTGTGGAGCTTCAATAACCTCATTCGTGTTTTTAACGACATGCGGCAGAGGCTTGCGGGAAGCATCATTGTCATTTCTCACCAGGAGCGCATCCTGAACATCGCAGACGAGATTGTTTTGCTCAATGACGGTGTGATTGAGAAAATTGTCCCCCACGGTCAACCCCTGGAAACCTTTATCAAAATGCAGGATGTCTCGACTTGCTGCAAGCTTTAAGGAGGTCATAACATGGATCAGGTCCTACTCGATAAGTTTGATTCCGCCCTTTTGTTAGCGGTCGCCGATCTGCCGGGCATCCCGACGGGTGCGTTTTCCCTGCGCAAAAACGGCAAGCCTGTCAAGGTCAATATCACGCCCAACATTAATATCATACCCAAAAAAGATAAACCTGGCATAGATATATATGTACGCGCCAATACAAAGGGCGAAACCGTCCACATCCCCGTTGTGATCACCGAAAGCGGCATCAACGACGTGGTATACAACGATTTTTACATAGGAAAGAACGCGGACGTGATTATTAACGCAGGCTGCGGCATCCATAACGACGGCTGCAACGACACGCACCACAACGGCATCCATCGCTTCTTCCTTGACGAAGGCTCCAAAGTCCTCTATGTCGAAAAGCACTACGGAGAGGGCAGCGGCGAGGGCAAGCGCGTTCTGGACCCCGTCACCGAGGTGCACCTTGGCAAGAACGCCTCCTGCGAAATGCGCACCACACAAATAAAGGGTGTCGACTCCACCATCCGCACCACCAGCGCAGAGCTTGGCGACGGCGCCAGCCTTGTCGTCACTGAGAAAATCATGACGCACGGCGAGCAGCTTGCCGAGACGAACTTTGACGTCAACCTGAACGGTTTTGACTCCCGCGTTCAGGTGACCAGCCGCTCCATCGCAACGGAAAACTCGACGCAGAAATTTGTTTCCAAAGTCTATGGCAACAACCAATGCTTCGGCCATGTCGAGTGCGACGCCATCATTAAAGATCACGGTCGCGTCATTTCAACGCCCGAAATTACCGCAAACTGTGTGGACGCAAACCTGATCCATGAGGCGGCTATCGGCAAAATTGCCGGCGAACAGATTATTAAACTCATGACCCTCGGCCTTTCCGAAAGCGAAGCTGAGGCAGAAATCATAAACGGCTTCTTAAAATAAATGACACGATGCAAGTTCGGAGGAAATCTAGGCATGACAGTTATATATACCCCAGAAGGCGTCTGCTCACGTCAGATGATCGTCACCGCTGAGGACGGTGTCATCACACAGGTTCAGATCATCGGCGGCTGCAGCGGCAACTCGCAGGGCATCTGCCGTCTCGTGGAGGGCATGAAGGTGGAAGATGCGATATCTCGTCTTCAGGGCATTGAATGTGGTCTAAGATCGACCTCCTGCCCCGATCAGCTCTCGATCGCTCTGCGGCAGCTTCTGGAAGAGGAAGAAATCGCAGAATAATGGCAAGAGAGACCTAACAGCATGTGCTGTTGGGTCTCTCTTTTTTGCTCAAAGCCAACTTTCCTCAATTTCGTGCCGCTTAGCCCGGGTCATCAAATTTGTAAAGGTCTCACGCAGGGGTGCCCCGTCATAAAGAACATGATAGGTCGCCTCCGTGATCGGCATCTCGACCCCGCACTTTTGCGCCATCGCGTAGCCGGAGGCCGCCGCGTAATAGCCCTCAACCACCGCACCAACCTGTTTCATTGCCGCCTGCGGGTCCATACCACCGCCGATCAGCAAGCCCGCGCGGCGGTTTCTGGAGTGATCAGAGGTGCAGGTGACGATGAGGTCCCCCATACCGGCAAGCCCCGCAAAGGTTTCCTTGTGACCGCCCAGCTGCGCGCCGACTCGGGCAATTTCCGTTAATCCCCGTGTCATCAGCATCGCCTTGGTGTTGTCACCAAAGCCCATGCCGTCACAGCAGCCTGCACACAGGGCGATGACATTTTTAAGCGCCGCTCCCAGCTCGACTCCGACAATATCGCCGGAAGTATAAACCCGAAAGCGCTCGTTCATAAACAGGTCCTGAACAAACTCCGCGGCCTCCAGATTGGGACAGGCGGCAACGACAGCCGTCGGAATGGCACGTCCAACCTCCTCCGCATGGGAGGGACCGGACAGCGCGACAACGGCGTTATTGCCATGCAGCTCCTCACTGATGACCTGAGACATCCGAAGCGAGCTTTCCTTCTCGATACCTTTGGCAACGGAAACGACAATGGTTCTCTTGGCGAGCAGCGGGAAAAGCTTTCCGGCCATCTCACGCACCGCAAAGGACGGCGTTGCCAGTACCACGGCATCCACATCCTGAACGCAATGAAGGTCTGAGCTCAGCGTCAGGTTTTTGGGTATCGGCACCCCCTTGAGAAAGGGATTTTCGCCGGTGCTCCGCATGGTTTCAGTCTCCTTTTCGAAGAAGGACCAGAGGGTCACCTCGTTCCCGTTTTCAAGAAGCAACAGGGAAAGGGCTGTTCCCCATGCGCCGCTGCCTACAACCGTAATCTTCATTAAGCTTCTCCTTGCATGTAATAGGATATTATTTATTGTAAAACTATCTTATTGAGACAACGCTTCTATAGTATGCCCAATCGCAATAAAAGCCTGCGGGAAACTGAATAAAAATCGGCTGCACTGCGTCCCGCGGCTATGGATATCATAATCCAGAGCTTTGAAAAACGCAAGCGCAGCCGTGTGCTGTTAATAGTTATTTTACAGATTCGTCGAAGAAAAACTGTGACTTTAGCAAAGTCTGCCTCTAGTCAAGATTGAATTTCTCGCCGTAACCGTAGTTTTCATAGATATAGTCGATATCCTTATCTCCGCGGCCGGACAGGTTGACCAGAATCGTGCCGCTCTTATGCGTCTTGGCATATTTAAGCGCATAGGCCAGACCGTGGCTGCTCTCAATCGCGGGGATGATCCCCTCATTTCGGCAGAGCAGGAAGTAGGCTTCAATCGCCTCGTCGTCCGTCACCGACTTGTACTGAACCCTGCCAAGATCGTGCAGATAGGCATGCTCCGGACCGACAGACGGATAATCCAGACCGCTCGCGCAGGAATAGACAGGTGCGGGATCGCCGTTTTCGTCCTTGAGCATGATGCTCTCAAAGCCGTGCATGATGCCCTTTTCACCAAAGGTGAGCGAAGCCGCATGGTCCCCGAGCGTCTCGCCTTTTCCCATCGGCTCAACCCCATAGATTTCAACAGGGTCCGGAAGAAATGCGGAGAAAAGCCCCATCGCATTCGAGCCGCCGCCGACGCAGGCACAGATCGCGTCCGGCAGATTGCCTGTCATGCCGATGAACTGGTCTCGCGCTTCAAAACCGACAACGGACTGGAAATCGCGCACCATCATCGGGAAGGGGTGCGGGCCCACCACGGAGCCGATGCAGTAAATGGCATCCTTGTATTCGTGCATGTAGCCTTCAAATGCCGCATCGACAGCTTCCTTCAGTGTCTTGAGGCCATGGGTAACAGGAATGACACGCGCGCCGAGCATCCGCATACGGGTAACGTTCGGTGCCTGCTTTTTAATATCAACCTCGCCCATGTAGACGTCACAGGCCATGCCGAAGTAGGCGGCCGCAGTTGCAAGCGCGACGCCGTGCTGTCCGGCACCGGTCTCGGCAATGATTTTCTTCTTACCCATGAACTTTGCAAGCAGACCCTCGCCCATGCAGTGGTTGAGCTTATGCGCGCCGGTGTGGTTGAGGTCCTCACGCTTGAGGTAAATCTGTGCGCCGCCGATTTTCCGGGATAGACGCTCACAGTGGTAAACGGGAGTCGGGCGACCCTGGAATTCCCGGCGGATTCGGCGCAGTTCGCTGATGAACTCGGCGCTGTTGCAAATGGTATGATAGGCTTCCGTTATCTCCTCAAAGGCCGGGATCAGATCTGGCGGCAGGTAGGCGCCGCCGTACTCGCCGTAGCGTCCCTCTTTTGTGGGGACATTCTTCAGGTAGGTTTCAAAGTTTCTATTGGGATTTTCATAATTGGCGTTCATAATAATATCTCCTTATTCTAATTATTCAATAATGTTATCTGATATAGATACTATCTCTGTCATATATGCTGTCTACATGTGCACGCCATCGAATTAGTCCCATCTTATTTTACCTCCAAAACAACAAAAAAAGCCTTTGTCCCTTCCTTAGGACAAAGACCTTCAGTCTCTGCGATACCACCTAAGTTGACGAAAATTCGCCCACTCACGACATACAATGATATGTCTGCACGTTTTACGGGTTGCGCTCCCGTCGGCCATTACTCACACTTAATGCGCTTTCCTGCCGCCCTCACAAGTCCATTCACGCACACGCCCTGCTGCGGCATTTCCACCAGCTGCCGCTCTCTGTAAGCTGCCCTGCACGTTACTTACCCCTGATCATCGGTTTATTATTTAGTTGGTCTGATGCTAACACAGCACCATGCACTTGTCAACTGTTTTTTTATTACAGTGAAAACGGCTCGTTTTTGCGGCGGTCGTTTCAATAAATCACTCTATGCACACCGAAACGATTTGGCCACTCACGCCTATCAAACATATTTCCGGCAAACCCGAAGGCATGCCGGAAATATGTTTGATCCAATATTATGTCAACCTTATTTCACCGAATCTGCCCATTGCCATAAATCACATATTTGGTGCTTGTAATCTCGCGCAGACCCATGGGTCCGCGGGCGTGCATCTTTTGCGTGGATATGCCGATTTCCGCGCCCAAGCCGAATTCTCCGCCGTCTGTGAACCGGGTCGAGGCATTGACATAGACAGCAGCCGCATCGACTTCGTTCAGGAAGCGCTGTGCCCTCGTGTAGTCGTTGGTGACAATCGCCTCCGAGTGGCCCGTTCCGTAACGTGCAATATGTGCCATCGCCTCATCCATGTCCTTGACAACTTTGATTGCCAGAATATAGTCGTCGTATTCCGTCTCCCAATCGGCTTCTGTGGCCGGAATCGCCGATTCTCCCAGAATTTTCAAGGATTTTTCATCGCAGCGCAGCTCGACATTATACTTGTTGAGTCGTGGCTGAACGAGGGGGAGATATTGCTCGGCAACAGCCTCATTGACCAGGAGCGTCTCCATCGCGTTGCAGACGGAGGGTCTGCTGCACTTGGCGTTTTCAACGATACGTGCCGCCATTTCGAGGTCCGCCGCGTCGTCGACATAGACATGGCAGTTTCCGCTGCCCGTCTCGATGACAGGGACGCTCGCGTTTTCAACAACGGACTTAATCAGGCCGCTGCCGCCGCGCGGGATGAGCACATCCACGTAGGCGCGCAGCCCCATCAGTTCCTTTGCGCTCTCGCGCGAGGTGTCTCGGACAAGGCAGATACAGTCCTCCGGCAAGCCCGAAGCCGCGAGCGCTTCGCGCATGATGTCAACCAACATCGCGTTAGAATGAATCGCTTCCTTGCCTCCCCTGAGGATGCAGGCGTTGCCAGCCTTCAGGCAAAGCACGGCGGCGTCAACCGTTACGTTCGGGCGCGCTTCATAAATGATGCCGATAATGCCCAGTGGCACCCGTTTTTTCCCGATGGTCAGTCCGTTGGGGCTGTTGGACATGGCGATCACTTCGCCGATAGGGTCCGGCAGGGCGATGACTTCGGATACACCTTTTGCAACGCCGTCAATGCGCTCCCCAGTGAGCAGGAGTCTGTCCAAAAAGGCTCTTTTAATGCCGGCGCTCTCCGCATTTTTAATATCCAGCGCGTTCGCCTCGAGGATTCGGTCCTTATTATGAACCAATGCCGATGCGATGGCTTCCAGCGCTTGGTTTTTTTTCGATGTGCCCGCAACGGCAAGCACACGTTCCGCCGCTTTCGCAGCAGCGCCCATTTTCTCAAGCTCTGTCATTTTTACACCTCTTTCCTACAAAAAGTGTGCCGGCGGGTTTGCCCGCCACCATGTCGTAAAGCACTTCCGGCGTTCTGCCGTTTGCGATATACATATCTATGCCGTTTGCGGTTGCAAGTTCTGCCGCCTGCAACTTTGTAATCATGCCGCCCGTACCGCGGCTGCTTCCGGCGCCGCCCGCCAGTGCGCGAATTTCGTTATCAATGACCCGAACCTCTCGGATGAGTCTTGCCCCGCCGTCTTCGTTCGGATTTCCGTCGTACAAGCCGTCGATATCCGACAGAAGCACCAACTTATCCGCCCCGCAGAGCACCGCAACCACGGCGGACAGCGTATCATTATCACCGAAAACCTTGTGTTCCTCATGCTCATCGGCGTCGGCTTCAATCTCCGCGTAGCTCACCGAGTCGTTCTCGTTGACAATCGGAATGATGCCAAGCTCGAGCAGGGAATTGAAGGTATTTAAGAGATTTCTCTTTTTCTCCGGGCTGTCAACGTCCTCGCCCGTCAGCAGTATCTGCGCTACGACCTTGCCGTATTCGCTGAAAAATTTATCATAAAGGTGCATCAGCTCGCATTGTCCGACAGCGGCGGCAGCCTGCTTTTGGCACAGCGTTGTCGGTCGCTCCTTCATCTGGAGTTTTCCTGCCCCAACGGCAATCGCCCCCGAGGAAACCAGTATGACCTCAGAACCCAGATTGCTGATATCGGACAAGACTCTTGCCAGTGCATCAAAACTGCGGAAATTGAGCTTTCCCGCCTCATGCGTGAGCGTTGAGGTGCCAACCTTGACAACTATTTTGCTTTTGACTGTATTGCCGTCCATATGTACCTTTTTACTTCCTTTCGCGGTTTAGACCAGTATACCACTAAATCAAAGAATTTCAATCGGATAAATTCTCTTAAGATTTGAACTTTTTTAATACTTTTTTGCCTTCTATATGCAAAAGTGGCGCCTTAACGGCAAATGCCGAGGCACCACTTTCATTCTGTATAGGGACTAAAGCGCCGCGATCGCGTCGGCAATGGCGGCAAAGCCAGCAATATCGAGGGTTTCGCCCCGGACCATCGCATCAAAGCCGCAGGCGCTTATAACCGCGCCGAGCGCTTCCTTGGAATAGCCTGTGAGCCCTGACGACAGCGCGTTTTGCAGGGTCTTTCTGCGCTGATTAAAAGCCGCACGCACGACGGCAAAGAAAAGTTTTTCGTCCTTCACCGGAACAGGCGGCACGCGGCGCATTTTGAGCCTGAGCACACTTGAAAACACTTTCGGCTGCGGCATAAAGCAGTCGGGCGATACATCAAAAAGAATCTCCGGTTCGGCATGCCAGTTGACAAAGACCGTAAACGCACCGTAATCAGAAGTTCCCGCCTTGGCACATATGCGGTGGGCCACCTCGCGCTGAACCATGAGCGTCGCCGTGTCAAAGCAGTGCGCGTCAATGAAAGCGGCTATCAGGGGGCTCGTGATGTTATAGGGCAAATTTGCGCAGACAACAGGGCGAAACCCGCCAAAATGCGCGGCTACAAGCGCATTGATATCCAGCTTCAGAACGTCACCGAAGACCACTTCCGTGTTTTCACAGCCGCTAAGCGTCTCGTTCAGAACCGGCGCAAGCGCCCTGTCAAGCTCCACGGCAACGACCTTTCCCGCGCGCTTTGAAAGCTGCACCGTGAGACAGCCGATGCCGGGGCCAACCTCGAGCACCGCTGTTTTCTCATCCAGCTCCGCCTCCTCGGCAATCTGCTGCGGTACCCAGGCGGCGGTCAGAAAATTCTGGCCCATGGATTTTGAAAAGCGAAAGCCCTGCCCAGAAAGCAGTGCCCTTATTTGTCCGATATCACACAGGTCCATAAAGCTCCTTCGTATTAAAGCTGTTTTTCATAGCAAACGCGCTGGTTGTGTAAACATTTTACGTTATCGAGATAAATCGTTCCGCAGTGGACAAACCCCTGCTTTTCAAGCAGCTTACGCATGGCCTTGTTGTTGTGATGGGTGTCCCCTCTCAAGCTCTTGAAGCCATGTCCACGCGCAAAATTCTCTGCATAAGATAACATATCCTCCGCAATTCCCATTCCGCGATAATCCTGAGCGACAGCAGCGCGATGAAAAACGGCATAGGGGGCGTCGTCCGTTAGCCATTTACCATCCTCCACCTCCGCGTAACAAGCCTCAGGCCCAAAGTACACGGCAATGACGCCGGCCACTCGGTCGTCAACCGTGCAGACCATACAAGCGCCATTTTCGATGTCCTGCGCGAAAATCTCAGGAGAGGGATACCCGTCCTGCCACTGATCAACGCCGCTTTCTTTCAAAAAGCGCTGGGCATCGGCGACGATCGCCATAATAGCATCAAGATCGGCGGCAGTTGCAGCTCTAAGCATCATGCATGGCCCTCCGCGCCGCGCCGATAGCCGTCGCGCAGCCAGAATACTTCGGTATAACATAATTGAGCTTATACAAAGTTGAAAAACCGTCATATACTTTCTTTGCGATCTTCGTTTGGGATATCCCGCCCGTGATGACAACATTTTTAACGTTGTACCCGTTGCAGGCTAGGGCGGCATGCGAACCCGCGACTTCCATAACGGTGTTGATGATGGCCATCGCCCAATCGCCCTCTGTTGCGCTTTCGCTCGCCTTTGCGAGATTGGATGCTGTGAGATCAAGGGGGAGAGTATCTGTCCCGGAGAATAAATCACCTATTGTTATATCAACAGTCAATCTATTGCCCGTTTCGGCCAGTGAAAAAAGCGCTCGCAGGTCCGTAGTTCCAAAGCTCTTTTTGGAAATTCCGCGCAAAGTGCCGCTGCCAACCCCGGAGCCGCCGATGTGGATAAAGCTGCCCTTTCTGGCAAGGGCTATTGAGGTTCCAGTGCCGATGCTGACGACTATTGCCTCGTCAAGACCGGAGAGCCATGCGCCGCCCTCACCTGTAGCCTCGATTTCGGTAATCAGTTTTACCCGATCCTTAAATGGTGAGAAATCGCATTTCTCAGCGCCGACGCCGGTTGCCGCAACAATCTGAATGTCGGCGGAGCTGATTCCGTTTTCTTCAAGGAAGGCGCAAATCAGCTCTCCGGCAGTTTTGTCGCTTCCGATTACGCATTTTGTTGCCGCAACTTTCTCGCCGTCTAAAGCCGCGAGCTTCACGGCCGATGCGCCGCTGTCATAGCCCAGAATCATTCCCGACCCTCCACGTCCCGCCTGAGCTCCGCAGCCTCATCGGCTTCGATCTCGGCCAGGAGTTTTTTATCTGACTTCTCGGTAAAAACAAGTTTTTCATACATATCCGGTCTGCGCGCCTTTGTGCGGACGATCGACTGTTTGCGCCGCCACTTCTTAACGTTCGCGTGGTGTCCACTGCGCAGAATATCCGGCACGCTTCTGCTTTCCCAGACCTCAGGCCGTGTGTACTGGGGATATTCGAGCAGGCCGTCCCAGTGGCTCTCGCCCGTGAAACACTCTTCATCGGACAGCACGCCCGGAACCATTCGGCAGACGCAATCCGTCAGTGCCATTGCGGGAATCTCTCCGCCCGTCAGCACAAAATCGCCGATTGAAATTTCCTCATCGACACAAGCGTCAATGAATCGCTCGTCAATGCCCTCATAGTGGCCGCAGATCAGCACCAGATGATCGTAGTCCTCCTTGAGCTGACGCGCCTTTGCCTGATCGAACTTCGTGCCCTGCGGCGACAGATAAATGACACGCGTTCTGCGGTCTCCCGCACAGTCACGCACAAAGTCCAGACAGGATTTAAGCGGTTGCGCCATCATCACGCAGCCCCAGCCGCCGCCGTAAGGATAATCATCCACTTGTCCTTGCTTGTTCTCTGTAAAATCTCGTATTTGGATACAATTAATTTCAATAATATCCTTTGCCGCGGCTCTGCCAAGAATGCTCTCGCCTAACACCGCGTTCATGGAGTCGGGGAAAAGCGTCATTATATCAATGCGCATGAGCGGCTTTTGGACGGCCTTCTCACACGCGCTTATTTCAGTCTTTAATTCTTCGTTCATAGGACCCCCCTGTTCAAGGCAAGCCTGCTCACATGCCGTCAATGAGACGGACCGTGACGATGCCCGCTTCCACATCGGTATTAAGAATGAACTCTTTGACCGCCGGGATCAAAATTTCCCTGTCACCCTTGACAACATAGATATTGCTTGCGGGCGTATCAAGCACCTCGGTCAATTTGCCGAGCTCCTCACCCTTTTCGTCAACGACGGAGGCCCCGATGAGGTCCTGAAGGAAAAAGTGACCTTTGGGTAGCTTGGCCTCGTCTCGGTCGATTGTGACAATTCTGTTTTTGAGGATCATTGCCGCGTTAATATCCTCTACCCCGCCAAGCTGTGCAATCAGAAAGTCCTTATGGACTCTGCCCGAAAGCAGCTCGTAGGGTTTTCCGTCGATATAGAGGCGTTTGAAGCCCCTCAGGAATTCAACGCTGTCGGCCCAAGGCTGGATTTTCACCTCACCCTTGATGCCGTGCGTATTGATTACTATTCCAGCTTCAAGATATTTTTTCATGTTTAATCTCCAATTAAGATATGGCATAAAAATGTTAAGCCAAAAGAACCGCGCTCTCAGCTAATAAGCGTGCAAAACGCAAAAGGGGGACAAAGTCCCCCTTTGCACGTTTAGTCCATGATTTCCACGGACACGCTTTTACCCTGTCTTTGAGCAACAGCCCGCATGAGTATGCGGATCTCTTTTACGATCCTGCCCTGACGGCCAATGATTTTTCCCATGTCGCCGTCCGCAACGCGGACCTCAAATACAGTTTCCGCATCGGTGTCCCTTTCGGTCACTGTCACCTCGTCGGGATTGTCGACAAGGCTTTTTGCGATGTAGGTTAAAAGTTCTTTCATGCTCGCGTAATCTCCTTAAAGCACCTCTGCCTTTTTCAGCAGAGCTCTGACGGTCTCTGTGGGCTGAGCGCCGCTGGCAATCCAATACTTGGCACGTTCACCGTCAACCTTGATTCCCGAAGGAGCGGAAAGGGGATCGTAGGTTCCGATTTCCTCAATGAACTTGCCGTCACGAGGAAAATGAGAATCCGCAACGACGATTCTATAGAAGGGATTTTTCTTTGCACCCATTCTGCGAAGTCTGATTTTGACCATTTATATTCACCTCCAAATTCTTTAACTTTTATGTGCAAACGCCCGGAGGGCGGTGCAGACCTTAAAACTTAAACGGAAGACCCTTGCCTTGCCCCATGCCGTAGCCCATATGGCGGCCTTTTTTGCCGCCGGCGGTCATTTGCTTGGTCATCGTCTTCATCATTTCAAACTGCTTGATCAGGCGGTTAACGTCCACAACCGTTGTGCCGCTTCCGGCTGCAATACGTCTTTTCCGGCTGCCGTTGATAATCGTCGGATTTTCACGCTCATTTGGCGTCATGGATTTAATGATCGCCTCGGTGTGGACAAACTGTTTTTCGTCTATCGTTGCGCCCTTAAGTGCTTTTGAGTCCATACCCGGAATCATCGCGGCGATGTCCTTAATGTTGCCCATGGACTTGATCTGCTCGATCTGCTCAAGGTAATCGGTGAAAGTAAATTGGTTCTTTTTGAGCCGCTCGGCCATCTTCATGGCTTTCTTCTCATCAAAGTTCTGCTCGGCCTTTTCAATCAGCGTAAGCACGTCGCCCATGCCGAGAATTCGGGAGGCCATACGCTCCGGATGGAAGGGCTCAATATTGTCGAGTTTTTCGCCGATACCGGCATATTTAATGGGTTTTCCCGTGACCGCACGGACGGAAAGCGCTGCGCCGCCTCTTGCATCGCCGTCTAGTTTTGTGAGCATGATACCCGTAATGCCCAGCGCCTCGTCAAAAGCGGAGGCCGCGTTCACGGCATCCTGACCGGTCATCGCGTCGACCACCAGCAGAATTTCCGAGGGATCGGTTGCCGCGCGTATCCGCTTGAGCTCGTCCATCAGCGCTTCGTCAATGTGCAGACGACCCGCCGTATCGAGGAAAACAAGATCGTTGCCGTGACGCTTGGCGTGTTCGATGGCGGCCTTGGCAATATCCACGGGGTCGGCCTGACCCATCTGGAAAACAGGAACGTCCAGCTGTGCGCCGACGGTTTCGAGCTGTTTGATCGCGGCCGGACGGTAAATATCGCAGGCGGCAAGAAGCGGACGCTTGCCGCTCTTCTTCATGAGCCCGGCAAGTTTCGCGCCGTTGGTTGTTTTACCCGCGCCCTGCAGGCCCACGAGCATCACGACGCTCGGTGATTTTGAGGAAATGTTCAGCTTGACGTTCTCGCTGCCCATCAGCGCCGTCAGCTCTTCGTTGACGATTTTGATGACCATCTGCGCAGGTGTCAGGCTTTCCAATACATCGTGCCCTTCAGCCCGCTCACTGACTTTTTTGACAAAGTCCTTGACGACCTTATAGCTGACGTCGGCCTCCAGCAGGGCAAGACGCACCTCACGCATGGCTTCCTTGATATCTGCTTCGGTCAGGCGGCCCTTGCCCCGAAGCTTTTTAAATGCCGCCGATAACTTTTCGGAAAGGCTTTCAAATGCCATAAATGCTCCTCGTTCGAAAACGGACTCAGTCTCTTATGCGCTCAAGCTCGTCAAGCAGCTTTTCCGCCAGCCCGCGGGTTTTGCCCTCGGCCGACTGAACAAGCTCTCGGAGCTGTTCTTCCATTTGGTCCATCACGCGCTTTTGTTCTGAAAAACGCTTGACCAGTCCAATCTTTTCCTCAGTCTGCGTCAGCGTTCCTTCTGCCCGGACAATGAGATCCCGGACACCCTGACGCGAAATTTCCATGATCTCGGCAATTTCCGCAAGCGAAAGATCGTCGTTGTAATGCATGGAAAAACAGCTTCTCTGCCTTGGCGTCAAAAGCTCACCGTAAAAGTCCAGCAGCATGGTCATCATAAGCGTTTTGTCGCCCATATTCAGACCGCCTTCCGTATAAAAAACTGATTTAAGATAAGAACTATCACGGCATATATTACACTGGATTCGAACTGTTGTCAAGTATTATTACTTTACACCTCAGGAATATTTTTGCGCTTGCGTGGAAAACTTTTGCTTACGGAGCACGATAAAGTGCGACACGGTACGAAAAGAGGTCGAAAAAATGACTTATGACGGCACTATGCCGCAGATAGATGATTCCGGGCTTCCCCAATACGGGGAGAACGTCGCAAGGACCTTAGGCACGACAGGAAGGGTCCGCGGTTCCTCCGTTTCGGGGGCACTTCTTAAAAATATACGGTTTCTCCATAATCGCCATACATCTCTTGAAAATAAATATTCTTCCGGCGAGGCTGTTCCCTCTTGTGTGGAATGGCTTCTGGACAACTTTTATCTTGCCCAACGTGAAGGGCTTCAGTCGGTAGAAGACCTCCGCTGCTGCGGGAAGCTTCCGGCAGCACGGGGCACCGCCATCCTTTTTTCGCTTTGTGAGGCTCTGATACGCGCCGGAGATGGCCGTGTCACGCCGGAGCGCGCCGCGCTGTTTCTGCAGGGCTGCCAACAGGTCTATGTGCTCAGCCGACGCGAGCTGACACATTTTGTCCCTGTTCTAAAGGCGGCTGCCGTGTCGGAGCTAGCAGAGCTTTACGGCTCGGATATGGACTGCGATTATGCCGCCAATATCGCGGAAAAGCTTTTTTCCACACTTCGCGCGCTTGCAACCCTCGATTTTTCCGAGGTTCTTGAAGCTGTCGACAAGACTGAGCAGATTCTTCGGCAGGATCCCGCGGCCGTTTACCCCGATATGTCTGAAAAAAGTCGCAGCCACTATAAAAAGCGCATTGAGCAGCTTTCGCGGAGCTATCGCGTCAGCGAGCACCGCATCGCCCAGCATGTCATCGGTCTGGCGCAGAATTCGGACGGCAACGCCCGCCACGTGGGCTACTGGCTTTTTACGCGACCTATGGGCGATGCAAAGCCCGCGCGCACCGGCGAGCTCTATATTGCCGTCAACACCATCCTAACGCTGCTGCTTGCGCTGACGGTAGGCTTTGTCTTCGGCAGCGTCGCTGTCGGTCTTCTGGTTGTCCTGCCCCTGTCCGAGCTTATCAAAACGATCATGGACCAAGTTCTGCTGACTTTCACCCCACCCGCTCATATTCCGAGACTCGAACTGCCCGACGGTGTTCCCCTCTCGGGCCGCACGGTCTGCGTCATCTCCGCGCTGCTGACCAGCGAAAGCAGCGGGGCGGTGCTCGGCAGGAGGCTCGAGGAGTACCGTCTTGCCAGTCGGAACTGCGGCGAGAATCTACTGTTTGGGATACTCGCCGACCTGCCCGATGCTAAGACTGAGAAAACGCCCGAGGATGAAAAATATATCGGAGCGGCAAAGGGCGCGGTCGATGCGCTAAACAAAAAATACGGCGGCGGCTTCTTCTTTTTTGTGCGGGAACGCAGCTTCAGCAAAGCCGACAACTGCTACGCCGCCTGGGAACGAAAACGCGGCGCGATAACGGCGCTTGCAAATCTTTTGACCGACAGGGAGAGCAGCCTTCAGTGTCTTTCCGGATACCGTCTGTCTCTGCGCGGCGTGCGCTATATTCTGACGCTTGACGAGGACACCCGGCTGACTCCGGGAACAGCCAAGGAGCTGATCGGGGCCATGCTTCATCCCTTGAATACGCCTGTCGTCGATGAAAAAAAGCGAACGGTGGTTGCGGGGCATGCCCTGATTCATCCTCGTATCTCTGTCGAACTGTCCTCCTGCAACAGAAGCCGCTTTGCCAAAATTTTCGCGGGGCATGGTGGTACCGACCCCTATGGCAGCGACAGTTCAGAGGTCTATATGGACGTCTTTGAAAACGGCGGTTTTGCCGGGAAGGGCATTATCGACGCCGCGGTTTTCGCCGAGTGCATGGCCGGCAGGATACCGGACAATCACGTCTTGTCTCACGATGCGTTGGAGGGCGCCTACCTGCGCGGCGGCTATATGGGTGATGCGGAGCTGACGGACAAGTTTCCCGCCGACAGCCTGTCTTATTATCGTCGGCTGCACCGCTGGACGCGCGGTGATTGGCAAAATTTATCCTGGCTGTTTCGGCGCGGGCGGGTTCTGACTGATATTGACCGTTTCCGGCTGTTCGATAGCGTGCGCAGAAGTCTTGTCGCACCCTTGACCTTTATCAGTTTTGTGGCGGCCTTTTTCGCGCCCACGAGGGGCCTATCGACCGCGGCCCTGATTGCCCTTTTCTGCCTGGTTTTCCGTCTGTTTGCGGTTGCCGTGCGCAGCCTCTTCCGTGATGAGCGGGAGGTTCGGCTCCGCTGCAAAAGTCGAATTATTCACGGGGTGCGCGGCTCCTTTCTGCAGACAGGGTTGAAGCTCTCGTTTTTGCCCTATGAGGCGTTTATTTGCCTGACAGCCTCCGCAACGGCGCTCTGGCGCATGCTCATCAGCCACCGAGGGCTGCTCCGCTGGACGCCCGCGTCTGTGTTCGAAGGCAAGTCCCAGGGTCTCCAAAAATATATTCGCAACCAATGGTTCTCCCCGCTCGCGGGCTTAATTCTGGTGTTTTTCGCCCCCTCCATCATTGGAAAAGCGAGCGGCGTCCTCTGGTTTTTTTCCCCGTATTTTGCCTTCGCTCTGTCGAAAGTCGTTGTTCGGCAAATTCCCGTCTCCGCGGAAGACCGGAGCTATCTGATGATCTGCGCCAATCGGATCTGGTCCTTTTTTGAGGATTTCTGCACTGCCGTGGACAACTATCTGCCACCGGACAACTGGCAGGAGCGCCCCCCGCTCGGCGTGGCGCACAGAACCTCGCCAACCAACATTGGGCTATGTCTTCTAAGCTGTATTTCGGCTTTGGACCTAGGCGTGGCAAGTAAGCAGAGCGCCCTGGGTCTGGTTCAGAATATCCTCACCACCCTCCGCCGCATTCCCAAGTGGAACGGGCATCTTTACAACTGGTACGACACCCGAACGCTCCGCCCGCTCCATCCGGCTTACGTCTCCACCGTAGACAGCGGAAACCTTGCGGCCTGTCTGATTATCCTGCGCGAGGCGCTTTTGGAATACGAGCGTCCCGAGCTGGCGGCGGCCTGTGATGAGCTTTTGAATCCCATGAGCTTTCTCCCCTTTTATGATAAAGCGCATCATCTGTTTACAATCGGTCTGGACGTCGATAAGAATGTCATCACAAACAGCTTTTATGACCTGATGGCGAGCGAAGCACGAACCACCGGCTTTATCGCAATCGCCAGAGGCGAAGTATCACGCCGCCACTGGCGCAGTCTTAGCCGCGCGCAGGTTGAAAAAGATGGCTACCGCGGCATGGTTTCGTGGACGGGCAGCATGTTCGAATATATGATGCCGCGCCTGTTTTTCGAAAGCGCGGAGGGTTCGCTCATGTATGAGAGTATGCACTTTGCCGTGGATGTCCACAAAAAGCGGGGACGGAACAAATTTCTCCCTTGGGGCGTTTCGGAAAGCGCCTTCTATGCGCTTGATTCCTGCCTGAGCTACCGCTATAAGGCACACGGCTGCGGAGCGCTCGCGCTCAAGCGCAACATGAACAGCGAATACGTCGTTTCTCCCTACAGCAGTTTTCTTGCACTATGCTGCGGCGTTAAGGACGCGGTCCGAAACCTCCGCAAACTCGAAAAATACGGCGCCTGGGGCAAGTACGGTTTCTGGGAGGCAGTCGATTTCACAAGCGGCCGTGCGATGAGCAAACGCGGCGAGGTGGTCAGCTGCGTCATGGCGCACCATCTGGGCATGAGCCTTGTCGCCATTGACAACGCGCTGCGCGGCAACATCATGCCGCATCGCCTGATGCGGGACCCCGCCATGTCGGCACACGCCTGTCTGCTGGACGAAAAGCTGCCTTTGGGCGGCGTCCTGCTCCGCAGACGGGAAAACAGGCTGCCCGAAAAGCCGCCGCGCACAAACAGCGTCTACTGGGAAAAGCGTGGAGATAGCGTCGATTTTTCCGCACCGACCTGCTGTGTGCTCTCCAATGGCGAGTACGACATTATGTTAACCGACGGTGGCGTCTCAAGGGCGCGCTGGGGTACGGTCATGCCCTATTTCAGCCCAAACGAACTGCCTGCCTTTGCGCACGGAATCGAGCTGTATCTTAAACGCGGCAGCGCCCTCATTCCGCTGCTGCCATCCCCAACGCTCGGGGAAGATAGCCGGATCAATTGGGCGTTCAGCTTTTCCGGCGCTGAGATCGGTCTTGTTCAGACCGGTCTGCGCTCGCGCGTGCTTTTTGACGTCTCAGCCTCATCGAACGGCGAAAAACGTGTTATCACGATTTCTGCGCTGGATGGCGAATCTCAAAACTGCGAATTGATCGTGCTGTTCGAGCCGGTGCTTGCCAAATATTCAGATTATGTAAACCACCCCGCCTTTTTCAAACTCGGCCTGCACGCAAAGCTGCACGGCAACGCCTTGATCATCAGACGTGTTAAAAGATCCTGTGTGCCGGAGTGTTATCTCTGCTTTGCAGCCTCCGCTCCGATGGAGGTATCGGCCCGGCGCACACTGGTGCCCGGCAGGGGCGGCCTCGTCAGTGCGATTGAAACCGCTGTTCCCTCCGCACTCGGTTGGCTAAGCGACCCGCTCATCTGCGCAAAAATACCGCTGCGTTTGGACGAAGGCATTGAAAACACCGTCACCATCGCCCTCGGCATCGGCGAAAGTGAAAATGAGGCCTATACCGCCGCAAACCGCATTCTGGCGGGCGGCGAGCCGGATGCAGCCGATTTTCCCGCGGAGCGGGCGGCCCAGCTCCGTCTGTCCGAAGCACAGGCTGAGAGCGCTATGGACCTGATGAATGCGCTGATCTTCCCCGCGCCCTTCGACACGGCGAACCCACCTGCCAGAAGCGCCCTCTGGCGCTTCGGAATATCGGGAAACCTGCCTGTGCTCACGCAATCCGCGGGAAGCGACGAGGAGCTTGCCTTCGCCGAGACACTCATCCGCCAGCATGCCCTGCTCAAGTCGCTCTCCTGCCCGTTTGACCTTGTCTTTTTGACAGACGAAGGCGGTGACTACCTGCGACCGTCCGCAACGGCCCTAGCCGAGCTGCGCAGCACCATCGGTCTTGAAAGCGGCCACATCCACATTATCGACCGCACGGCGGACGTCGCCGCCCTAGTCGCCTATTCCGTCAAAGGCCGAAAACGCCTCGCGGCCTCCGAAAGTACGGCGTATGTTATGTCTACTAATATTACAGCGCCTTCTCAGACTTTTCCTGATTATTATTGGGATGAAAATAATGAGTTTGTTTTTTATGTAAACCATTCTTTGCCACCGCGCACTTGGGGGAACATGCTCACGAACGGGCGCTTCGGCTTTTATGCAACAGACTGCGGCACGGGGCATATGTGGTATAAAAACGCCCGGGAACAGCGCATTAACCGCTGGCTCTGCGACAGCGTGACGACGCGCGGCACAGAGACGCTCGAGAGCGGCCGGCGCAGTCTCTTTGCAGCACCCGATGATGTGGACTGCCGTGTGCGCTTCGGCTTTGGCTACGCCGTCTGGGAAAAGACCCTCGACGCGGTCAAGTTCAAGACAACAGCCTTCGTCCCGGCAGATACGGATGCGCGAGTTCTGCTTGTGGAATGGGATGGCGGCGGCACGCGCCCGCTCCGCTGGAGTACCGAGCTTGTCCTCTGTGGAGACGACAGCGCCTCTCCCCGTGCCAAAGTTCTAAAAGAAGGAGACTTTTTTGTCGCCCAAAACCCCGAGAGTCCCTTCCCTGACGCCAAGTTCCGTATCTGCGCCTCCGGAAAATTGACCGGCTATACAAGCGACCGCAGCGCGTGGCTGCGCGATAAAACCGACGGCAGCCTGGATAACGGCGGCTTTCTCGGCCTGTGCTTTGAGGCCGAAAGTCCCTTTGTCCTGGTCTGCGGCTGCGAGGATGAGGAAAAGCTTTTAGAACTATGTGAGCCCGACGCTGCCGCCTGTTCCTTAAAGAGCACCGCGCGAAGCTGGCAGAACACAGTGACAGGCATCAAAATCAAAACGTCCTTACCGGCGCTGGACCGACTGATAAACGGCTGGGTCCCGTATCAGGCCCTTGCCTGCCGAATATTAGGACGGTGCAGCATTTACCAAAGCGGCGGCGCAACGGGTTTTCGTGATCAGCTTCAAGACGCAGCCAACCTGCTGCTGACGGATAGCGCAATCGTGCGAACGCAGATCATGGAATCCTGCCGCCACCAATATGAGCAGGGCGACGTCATGCACTGGTGGCACACACTCAGCACGGAGACAAGGGGTGTTCGGACGCATTGCAGCGACGACCTGGTCTGGCTGCCGTGGGCCCTGTGTGAATACACCGAGAAAACCGGCGATCTCTCCCTATGTACCCGCCCTGTCCCCTGGCTGAATTCGCCTCCTCTGCGCGAGGATGAGCATGACCGCTATGAAGCCGCGGTTTTTACCGAAACGGACTCCGAGGTGATTGAACACGCCATGCGCGCAGCCGACAAAGTCCTTGAGCGCGGTACGGGTGCACATGGGCTGCTGAAAATCGGCAACGGCGATTGGAACGACGGCATGGACAGTGTGGGCGTCCGGGGCAAGGGCGAAAGCGTCTGGCTGACTTGGTTTTTCTCTCACACCGCCCACAGGTTTGCCGCGCTTCTCGCCGCCTGTGGGAAGGCCGACGAGGCCGAAAAGTACGAAAAGGCCGCTGCCGAGCTTGGCAAAAGGGCAAACGCCGCCTGGGACGGCGGCTGGTACCTGCGCGGTTGGTACGACAACGGGCTCCCGCTCGGCAGTGTCTCCGAAAGCTGCTGTCAGATTGACTCCATTGCCCAGAGCTTCGCCGCCCTGTGCCCGGAGGCCGACAGGCAGCGTGTGGGCACGGCTCTGACCGCAGCGGTCGCTCGGCTTTTCGACCGCGAAAACAACATCATCCGCCTGTTTGACCCCCCCTTTGAAAACGCGGACCCAAGCCCCGGTTATATTGAGAGCTACGGACCGGGTTTCCGGGAAAACGGCGGGCAATACACCCACGGGGCGATTTGGCTGGCCATGGCTCTGCTGCGCGAAGGCCGCGTTGACGAGGGCTATGCGCTCATCAAGGCACTGATCCCCGAAAATCGTGATCTCGTCAACTACGAGGCTGAGCCCTTTGTCCTCGCAGCGGACATTTCCGGCAATGCCGACAGCCTGGGCAAGGCAGGCTGGAGCTGGTACACCGGCTCTGCGGGCTGGTTTTTCAGAGTTGTAACCGAGGACCTGCTCGGCATCAAAATGCTTGACGGCAAGCTTTCTCTGTCGCCCAGACTGCCCTCGGACTGGCCGAGCTGCGAGCTGAGCCTCCGGGATGAAAATGGTAAAGATCAGCGCTTTGAACTGCGGGCCGACGGTTCTGTTCAAAAAATCGTTGCATCCGACGCCCCTGCTGACCCTCTAACTTAAAAATTAATGAAAATGTCATTTTCAAATTAGGTAGATTGTGGTACAATAACCTGACGGTTAAAGTACCGCAATTGCCGCCGCGGTCATGAAAAGCGGTAGCTTTTCAGCGCCGCATCTTTCGCGCCGACAAAACCGATCAATAATGAACGGAGGTAAGTCATTGAACTCATCTACCGAGCTGATAATGCCAAACGTCGTTTTGACCTGCCTGCAGACGGACAAATTTAAAACGGGCAGCCTGAGCATCAATCTGCTAACGCCCCTCAGCCGCGAAACGGCGTCTAAAAATGCACTCATCCCAATGGTCCTCACCCGTGGCACCGCGACGCTGCCCGACATGGCCGCAATCGCCATGAAGCTCGATTCGCTCTACGGAACGCGGATTCAGCCTGTCATCCGCAAAAAGGGCGAAATTCAGGTCATCGGCCTTTACGCCGACTTTGCCGACGACGCCTATATCCCCGAAAAGAGCGGCCTTTTGGAGCAGGTGTCGGGGCTCATGGGCGAGATGCTCCTGATGCCCAAAACCCACGGAGGACTGCTGCTGCGCGACTATGTGGACAGCGAGCGCGAGAAGCTGCTCGAACAAATCAGAGGGCGCATCAACGACAAGCGTTCTTACTCCGTCCAGCGTCTTTTCGAGCTGATGTGCGCGATGGAGGACTATTCGACCGATAAGCTGGGCAGCGAAACCGAGGCCGAGAACATCACCGCCACCGAGCTGACCCGCCACTATCACACGTTGCTGGCCACGTCCCCGCTTCAGGTCTTTTACTGCGGTAGCGCCGAGCCGGACCGTGTCAGAACGGCCGTCAAGGCAGCCCTTGCGTCTCTTCCGCGTTCGGAGGAGGAGCCGGATCTGGGCACGGACATCCGCATGAATTCTCTGGAGGAAAAAACCCGCTACTTCGAAGAGGAGCTGCAGGTCACGCAGGGCAAGCTTGCCATCGGCTTCCGCCTCGGCGACTGCATGGAAGACCCCAATGCTGCGGCGATCAAGGTATTTAATGCCGTTTTCGGCGGCAGCGCTTCCTCTAAGCTCTTCCTGAATGTCCGGGAAAAGCTCTCCCTGTGTTATTTTGCAAGTTCTTGGGTGGATCTGCACAAGGGCATACTGGGTGTCTCCTCGGGCATTGAATTTGACAAGTATGACGCCGCCCTCGGCGAGATTATCTCGCAGCTTGAGGCGGTTAAGCGCGGCGATATTACCGAAGCCGAACTGTCCGCCGCAAAAAGCTCCGTGGCAAGCGACTACCGCACGATTGAGGATACGCCCTATCTTCTGGAGGACTTTTATCTCAATCAGGCGCTCATCGGGCCGGACTGCTCCCCTTCGGAGCTTGCCGCCCTTGCCGAGGAGATCACGGTCAAAGAAGTCGTGGAAATAGCCAAGGGCGTTGAGTGTGACGCTGTTTATTTCCTGCGCGGACAAAAGGAGGATGCCTGATGCAAAAGGAGTACTTCAAAAACATCGACGAGACCCTCATTTCTGAAGTTCTTCCCAACGGGCTTAAAATCAATATCGTCCCCAAGCCCCAGTTTTCAAAGAGCTTTGCGATGTTTGCGACCAAATACGGCGGCGCGGACAGACGTTTTAAGCTCGCAGGCCAATGGCTTGACACCCCTGCGGGCGTCGCCCACTTCTTGGAGCACAAGATGTTTGACATGCCGGAGGGCAATGCGCTCAACGTGCTTTCCGCCAGAGGCGCCTCGCCCAACGCGTTTACAAGCTCGGGCATTACGGCCTATCATTTTGAGAGCACGAGCCAATTTGAAGAAAACCTCCAAACGCTGCTGCGCTTTGTTTCGACCCCGTATTTCACGCCGGAAAGCGTCCAGAAAGAACAGGGTATCATCGGGCAGGAGATTCGAATGGTCGAGGATAACCCCGGCTATGTGCTGTATTATAATCTGCTGAAATGTCTATACGAAGCAAGCCCCGTGCGTGATTCTGTGGCGGGAACAGTCGAGAGTATTGCGGAGATCACGAGTGAAACGCTTTATCACTGTCACAAGGTCTTTTATAACCCCTCCAACATGACGCTTTCAGTCGTCGGCAATGTCGACCCCGAGCAGGTCCTTGCTCTGGCGCGTGAAATTCTGCCGGCCGAACCCGGAGAAATCCCCGAAAGCGACTACGGCACGGAAAAAGCCGTCGGCCCCTTTGAAAAGTCGCTGTCGGTCAAGATGGAAGTCTCCGCACCCCAGTTTTTGTTCGGGGCAAAACTGATTCCCGAGCAAAAAGGTGCCGCGCGTCTGCGGCAGATGCTCGTCGGCGAGATGGCCCTGCGCCTACTCTTTGGGCCCTCCGCGCCGCTTTTCAACCGGCTTTACGCGGACGGACTGCTCAACGGCAGCTTTGAGTATGAACTCGACTATACCGCCGGTACGGCCATGCTGATCGCGGGCGGCGAGAGCCGCAATGTTCCCGGCGTCATGGATGCGCTCGACAAAGAGCTCACAAAAATGATCGCCGAAGGTATCGACAAGACCCTGTTTGAGAACATCAGACGCGCGTGCTACGGCTCCCAGGTCAAGATGCTCGGCTCTTTCTCCGCGTTTGCACAGGCGCTTGCAGACGGGGCCTTCGCAGGCTATCAGCCGCTTCATTCCTTTGAGGAAATAAACAGGATCGGTTTAGACGATGTCCATCGCTTCATTGCGGAAAACATTACCCCCGAAAAACTTGCGCTGTCGGTTGTGTCTCCTCTGGATCGATAAGCGGAAAGGACAGTAAAAAATGGAAACTGTACTAAGCGTGCCAAACGGTACAATCACCTTCCCCATGTTTGGGGAGGGGTTTGCGATAACGGCGCCCGAAACCTACACGGTCTTCGGGCTCACGCTTCACTGGTATGGCACGATCATTGCCATCGGCTTTCTGCTTGCGTATTTATACGCGAGCAAACGCAGCAATCAGTTTGGGCTGACGCAGGATAATCTCATTGATATGCTGCTGTGTGCAGTCCCTGCGGCTGTTGTCGGCGCGAGACTCTACTACGTCATCTTCAACTACTCGATTTTCAAGGACAATTTCTGGGACATCTTCAAAATTTGGACCGGTGGGCTTGCGATTTACGGGGCCATCATCGGTGCTATCATTGCGGTTATCATTTACTGCAAGGTTAAAAAAACATCTATCGGTGCATACTTTGATATCGGGGCGCTCGGTTTGCTCATCGGCCAGACGGTCGGTCGCTGGGGCAATTTTATCAACCGAGAGGCTTTCGGGCGCGAAACCGAAATTTTCTGCCGTATGGGCCTGACAGATGCCTCCGGAACCACCATCTACGTGCACCCGACCTTCCTCTACGAATCCGTGTGGAATCTGCTGGGCCTATTGCTGCTGCATCTGTTTTCCAAATCGAGCAAGCGCCGCTATGACGGGCAGGTCTTTGCCATGTATGTGGCGTGGTACGGCTTCGGGCGTATGATAATAGAAGGTCTGCGGACAGACAGCCTGTATCTATTTAACACCGGCCTGCGCGTCTCGCAGGTACTCGCCGGACTGAGTGTTCTGGCTGCACTCGTGTACCTTGCGGTCAACGGTTCCCTACCCCATGACAAGCGCAAGATGCTCGTGAACAGGGTGGCCGAAAAAGACTCTGAAAAAGAGGTAACATCGGAAGATATCAGCTCTGATGATATTCAGTAAACAAACAAACTACATAGCAGAAAAAGGAGGCTATATTCATGGCAGACATCAACGAAATCAAGGGCGCAATTTTGAATACTCTGGGGACTGTGGCGGGTATGACGCGCGGTTTTGCGGAAAAGGCAGCCGATAAGGCAAAGGATGTTGCGCGCATTGCAAAGCTCAACATGGAGCTGAATGCGGAAAAAGACACAATTGAAAAGGCCTATCTTGAGATCGGCAAGCTGTATTACGAAACACGCAAGAATTCTCCGGACGGCTTCTTCGTTCAGCTCTGCGACGAAATCACACTGGCAAACGAGAACATATCCAAGGTTCTCTCCGAGCTTGAAGAGCTCAAATCAAATCTCGGCACCAAGTGCGGCGACGGCGATATCGAAGTTGAATTCACGGAAGTCACCGTAGAAAAGGACGAGGAAAAGACCGCGTCCGAAGAGGACTTCGCCAAGGAGGGCTCCGACGGCGAGGATATCCCGGAAAAAACCGAAGAGAACTAATCCTAAAGCCCTAATAATCAAGGCCACTGCGATCGCTTGAATCGCAGTGGCCTTGTCTGATTTGCAGTCTAGCCGCTAGAAGAAGGCAGCGTGACTTCGGGCGGCACGACGCCCGAAGGTTCAACGGCTGGCGCGGCGCTTTCCGTTGATGCGGGTATCTCCTCAAACAACAAATTCAGGTCCGTTCCGCCCTCAATGCCTTTGACAGCGCCCGTAAACGAATATTGCCACATGGCGTGCTTATAATAAAAGTCGGGCGCGTCGCCCGGTGCGCCGACCCAGAAAACAAGATTGGTTAATCTGTCCAGTTCGTAATCGTAATAGCCCAGGGAGCGGTAGAAATAGACGCCTGCCGTATAACCCGCGCTTTCAATCGTGCTGCAAAACGCCAGGCAGCAGTCCGTAACGGTGGTGCCGTCCACATCGTCCGCCCGCGTATCACCGACGTCGGCGACCTTTTCCCAATCGAAAAAGATGGGCATGTCCAGGGCGTAGTCCTTAATGAGGCTCAGGAGATACTCCGCTTCCTCGGTTGCCTCTAGGGTATTAACAGCCTGGGAGAAGAAATAGATTCCGACCTTCAGACCCGCCGCCTTTGCGCCCTCGATATTCGCTCTAAAGCAGCTGTCCTCAAAGAGCTTGCCCGCACTGTAGCCTCTGTAGCCTGCCCGGATAATGGCATACGACACCCCGTCTTCCTTTACCGCCTGCCAGTCGATGGTTCCCTGATGCTCGGACACGTCAATGCCGCGAAGCGCCTGATACTGTGTTCCGCTGTAATCAATATAGCTGCCGTCCGAGTAAAATTCATCGGCCGTAAAAGAGGATACGGGAATATCGTCGTAGAGCTTCACCCACATCTCGCCGCCGCGCCCGTCAGAAACGCTGACCATTCCCGCATGGGGATCTATGTATTCCTCCGCGCCGCAGGCACATAAAAACAGGGCAAAAATCCCCGCCAGAACAAGCGACGCACCCCTTTTAAATTTTGCATAAGAGCTGCTCATATCACAATGCAAAGTCCTTTCCATAAGGATGAGGTGAAAGATATTTCAGTATAATACCATACTATGCGCAAATATGCAAATCGACTCATATACCGCTCGACAAAATCTGTGTTTACCTTCTTTTCTTCGGTCTTTTCCCGCGCGCTAAAATAGATGTTGACAAAAGATTATAATTTTGTTATTATGATTTTCGCTGATGACGTGCTGGTGTAGCTCAGCCGGTAGAGCAGCTGATTTGTAATCAGCAGGTCGGGGGTTCGAATCCGTCCACCAGCTCCACACATCCGTCACACAATAAAATATGGAGGAGTTCCCGAGTGGCCAAAGGGGGCAGACTGTAAATCTGTTATCAGTGATTTCGGTGGTTCGAATCCACCCTCCTCCACCAAAACACCGCAAGCAACAAACTGCTTGCGGTGTTTTTTTATGAGCTGGTATGTGGCTGTAACGACCCGTCCACGCTCCGTCCACGACCCGTTGACGTAGGATAGGATAGGTAAGGTTAGTTTAGGTTAGAATAGGATAGGAAAATTTAAACGCCCTCGCGACTCTTTCCAATCTTTTGCTTGACACGACAGGCGCGAAGACTTATTATAGTACTTATAATAAGTCTTGTTTATTTAGGAGGATGTATGCCACAGAATGCCATTGATGTGAAGCAAGAAAACATCCGTTCGGTCCTCTGGTCACTTTATCCCGATAAATGCGCCTCCGGCAAAGCAGTCACCCAGATGACCGGTCTGAGTTTCGCAACGGTCAACACGATTCTCAACGCCCTTGTAAGAAGCGGTAAAGTCCTGCCCGGAGACACGCTCCCCTCGTCGGGCGGCAGACCGTCGCAGACCTATCGGTTTAATCGAAACTTTGCGCACGTGCTTGCGTTGTCCGTCGGGGTTCGAGCTGGGCATAATTGCCTGCACGCCTGTGTCTGCGATCTCTGCGGCGAAACGGTCTGGGAAACCGACTGGACCTTTGAGGACATTACCCTCGACAGCCTAGAGTGCGTTGTAGACGCATGCCTGTCCGAAGACCCGATCATTCACGTGCTTGCTGTATCGCTGCCTGGAACGGCGCTCAACGGCACTGTACTCACAAGTGACTACCCGGCTCTTGCAGGCCTTCCCCTAACCCAGCATTTAGAGCAAAAGTATCACCTCCTGACTTTGCTGGAAAACGACGTTAATGCCGCTGTGTTCGGCTTCAGCCAAAACATCGGGCAGGCGTCAGCTACGGCAGGCATTTACTTCCCCAAGCATTTTAACCCGGGAGCGGGTTTCGTTATCGATGGCAAGATACTCACGGGTGCGGGCGGATATGCCGGTGAAATCGGTCTGATCCCCCTGGGATTTGAGTGGACGGCGCTCGACTACGAAAATACGCTTGAAATAAGCGCCGCAATTACACAGCTGATCGGCATTATCAGCTGTGTCATCAATCCCCATCAAATTATTTTGTACGGCGATTTCTTCAGTGAACCCGTCCGGGCGGCCATACAAACAGCGCTCCGCGCACAGGAGCAGCACGGGCTGTTTCCTCCCCTGACTTTTAAACAAGACCTTAAAAGCGATATTTTATCCGGTTTGTTTGCGCAGTCACTCGCGGCTTATCGGAACGAACCAGCAAGGGGCTTATCATGATATTTCTGGCATTAATCTACATGGCCTTCATTAGTTTGGGCTTGCCCGACTCTCTGCTTGGCTCGGCATGGCCGACAATGTTTTCGAGCTTCGGGGTTTCAGTCGGCAACGCCGGCTATATATCAATCCTGGTAACGGCAGGAACGATTGTTTCAAGTCTCTTTTCGCACCGTGTCATAAACATTTTCGGAACAGGCAAAGTGACGGTGGCCAGCGTTGCCATGACAGCCGCCGCCCTGCTGGGCTTTTCCTTGTCCCCGTCTTTTGTGTGGCTGCTGGTATTCGCTGTGCCCTTGGGACTCGGGGCCGGTGCTGTGGACTCCGGCCTGAATGAATTTGTCGCGGAACATTATGCCGCAAAGCACATGAACTGGCTGCACTGTTTCTGGGGCATCGGCGCCATGTTGGGACCAATCCTGATGTCTTTGCTGCTGCAGCACGGAAATAGCTGGAGACGCGGTTTTTTGTGCATATCCGTCATCCAGTTTGTTTTAGTCGCGCTGCTGCTGTTGTCCCTGCCAATGTGGCGGAAATTTGAAAAAAAGCGGCGGGCGGATCAAACCGGCCCCTTGCCCACCAGTTTCAACCGCGGTCTATCCAATTTGCTGCATACAAAAGGTGCCGTTCTTGCGATGCTGACCTTTTTTCTTTATTCGTCCATCGAAAGCACCATGATGCTCTGGGGCGCCAGTTTCCTCGTTGAGGCAAAAAATCTGTCTCCCGAACGCGCCGCGGGCTGGTTATCCCTCTTTTTCCTGGGTATCACGGCGGGGCGCGCCATCAGCGGCTTTGTTTCCATGAGACTCAGCAACAAAGCGCTGATTCAGCTTGGGAGCGGCTGCATGCTTGTCGGCCTTGTCCTCCTGCTCCTGCCGCTGGCACCCGTGTTTTCAATGCTCGCTTTTATGATCATCGGTTTGGGTCTGGCTCCCATTTTTCCCTCGATGTTGCATCAAACGCCCGTCCTATTCGGCAGGGCTGACGCACAGGCCATGATGGGCACACAAATGGCCTTCGCTTATACCGGCGCAACCCTCATGCCCCCCTTGTTCGGGCAGCTATTCTCACATGTCAATTTTGCTCTCATGCCCTATATGCTTCTGTTTTGCGGTCTTGCCCTGTTTGTTCTTGTAAGACGTCTTTCCAAAGTCCCTGAACAGCATTAAAAAGTGCAAGGCGCTGTGGATGCGGGCACTCTGACGCCAGGCTATCAAAATCCTGCTCAACGGATTGTTCGGCGTTTTGCAAAAAACCTTTAGATTCGGTAAAAATAGACTTGAAATACCGGCACAGAGTGCTTATGATATAAGCATTGTGCTCCAGCACATTTTGCTGGGCAGCCCACTCAAGCTAAAAGGAGACAGCAAATGCTTAACAATGACTACCTGAAGCAGGTATATAGGACCGTAACTGCAAGAAATCCCGGTGAACCCGAGTTTCACCAGGCCGTGCAGGAGGTTCTGGAAAGTTTGGAACCGCTTCTTGCGCTGCACCCCGACTATGAAAAGAGCGGCGTTATAGAGGCCTTTGTGGAGCCTGAGCGCTTCATTTCTTTTCGCGTTCCCTGGTATGACGACAATGGCAAACTGCAGATTAACCGCGGCTATCGCGTTCAGTTTAACTCTGCAATCGGCCCGTACAAGGGCGGACTGCGCTTTCATCCCTCTGTGTGCCCCTCGGTTATTAAATTTCTCGGCTTCGAACAGATTCTGAAAAACAGCCTGACGACCCTTCCCCTTGGCGGCGGCAAGGGCGGCGCGGATTTTGACCCCAAGGGCAAGTCGGACGCCGAGGTCATGCGCTTTTGCCAGAGCTTTATGACCGAGCTATACAGACATATCGGCCAGTTTACGGACGTTCCCGCGGGAGATATCGGTGTCGGCGGGCGTGAGATCGGCTATATGTTCGGCCAATATAAGAGAATCACCGACCGTTTTGAGGGCGGTGTCCTCACCGGCAAAGGCTTAAACTATGGCGGAAGCCTTGTTCGTACCGAGGCAACCGGCTACGGTCTTTGCTATTTTACACAGGAAATGCTGGCATGCATGAAAAATGAGAGCTTCAACGGAAAAACAGTCGTGATTTCCGGGTCCGGCAATGTGGCGATTTTTGCCTGTGAAAAAGCTCAGAGCCTCGGCGCCAACGTTGTTGCCATGTGTGACTCTTCCGGCTACATCCACGATCCCGACGGACTCAAACTCGATATTATCAAGGATATCAAGCTCTGCCGCCGTGCACGGATCAAGGACTATGTCAAGCAAGTACCCACCGCCAGGTTCTCCGAGTGCCACGGCGACATCTGGAGTATCAAATGCGATATTGCCCTTCCCTGTGCAACCCAGAACGAGATCGATGAGGCCGCTGCGAAAACATTGGTTAAAAACGGTGTGATCTGCGTTGCGGAAGGCGCCAACATGCCCTGCACGCTTGAGGCGACAAAGGTCTTCCTTGATGCGGGTGTTCTTTTTGGACCTGCCAAAGCGGCAAATGCAGGCGGCGTTGCCACCAGCGGACTTGAAATGAGCCAGAACGGTCTGCGCCTATCATGGACCTTTGAGGAGGTCGACGCGAAGCTTCATGCCATTATGAAGTCTATTTTCCAGAACGCCTATGCCGCTTCTGTCACCTGCGGAAAGCCAGGCAATCTGGTGGTCGGTGCCAATGTTGCAGGCTTTGTCAAGGTCGCTGACGCGATGATGAGCCACGGACTGGGATAAACTCTCAGAAACTGCCGCACGCTCGGAGGGGCTTTCTCCCCCCCGAGCGTTTTTTTGCAGATTTTTATCTGACACCCGGTCGCTCCGCCGCTTTGCCGTGCTTTAAAGGCCGGTACCGCAGGCACTGTTCAAAACAGTGAGGACGCGTCTTGTAGCGGTCTGTCCGCGCTTGGACCGCATTGCCGTCAGAGAATCCTTTCACAATTTAATCGTTGTCCTGAGCGGCTCCAGACACGCGAGCGCCTTGCTGCGTGCCCTGTAAAGGTGCTTGTATAGAAGCGGATATTTTAGGCAAAATCTCCATAGATAAAAAAGACCGGCGCTTTCGCGCCGGCCGAGCCCGCTATTGCCGTGGGGACCCTATAAGAACCTGCACGTAGTTGCAGGTGGGTCGCCTCTCCGCAGTTTCTCTGCTTCCAACGTCCAAGAACGGTCACAATGCCGCCTCGGGAGGCCTGCAATTCACAGCGGAAGCTTTCGGCGTCCCTTATGATAGATGTGGGTTTTAAAAGACCCCTCACGCACACAGCAGGTTTTGTGAAACCGCTGTGTTATTCATCGGACAGGCAAGACTTAAATGTCCCCATCCCTAATGAAAGTATACAACCGTTGCTCAGAAAAATCAAAGAAAATATACTTGAAAGATTTACCTCTCCGAGGAACATTTTATTCCTCATCTTCGTCAAAAAGAACCGTGGCAAATAATTCGTATACTTCTTCAAGCTCATCCGGATCATCGACGGAACCCAAAATTTCCTCGCCGTTTTCCACAATGACCTTTAGGATAATGAGGCCGTAGTCCTCATCCTCCTCATCTATATCGGTGGGCAGAAATGCCATATAGAAGCTGCCCTTATGTTCCAATGTATGCAGATGCTCCAGAACGTATTCGTTTCCTTCATCGTCGGTTATGGTAATTAAATCGTTTCCAAAGTCCTCGTTCATAACTTGTGCCTCCTGTTAGCTGCGGAGCAGGCCGTAGCCTCACCGTCCTGATAGCACATTCTACTCCAAGCTTCGAAAAAAATCAATCCCCGTCGCTCACGAACCGAGATCTTCCAGCGTCATCATCAAAGATTCGCGGGAATATAGCTTCATTCCTGTTTCAAGCAGGGTCTTGTCCAATTCACGGAGCGTTGAAACCTGTATATCCGTTACTGTCATGGGACGGGAAGGCTCGTTTTCAACAAATATGGCCACATAGCCTTCATAGTCTCTCAGAACATAACAGGTCACTTTATTCTCTGCCATCGTGCTTACAGCCTCGCCGCTGTCGTCGGCCTCAACGGAGTTGATAAAGGCGAAAGCGGAAAGGAATACCGTGAACAGGAAGAGTATTCCCATGACGGCCATTTTAATTTTTGTCTTCAAATCACAGTCCTCCAAATAAGTATTTATTGGAATTATTCCCCATTGGCTGAAAAATAATCGTAAATTCTGGAAAAAATAATTCCACGTAAGACTACCTCAATTTGACAGGCTATGGTATAATAAGCGGAGCGCTTATTATCCTCATTCAACAACATGTGCCATTACGCCGCTTCGCGCCTATGTCACAATAAGCGGAGCGCTTATTATCCTCTATTCAACGACATGTGCCATTTCGCCGCTTCGCGCCTATGTCACAATAAGCGGAGCGCTTATTTTCCGCCATTTAATGGCAGATACCAAAACGTCGAACGCCTCTTGTCCTGAACTGCATAAGAGCCATGTTGCTTCTTCTCAGTCAGGGTATAATAACATCGGCGTTTTTTAATTCACCCCCTGAGCCGATCTTTCAATTTTCCTCAGATATGCAGCTGCTTTGCGGGCATATCTTTGAAATAGATCCACAGTTTTAATGACCCAACGGAGGTTTTACCCAAATGGACAAGAAGGAAGCAAAAAGAGCCGCAAAAGCGGCGGCAGATACCACCGCAGTTACCGTCACAGGTGTTCTGGGCGTCGTGCTGAAGGTTCTGGCAACGCTGCTGCTCATCTTTATAACGACGGGCCTGCTGTTCACCTGTATTTTCGCCTATTATGTCAAGACCAATCTGACAGCGGATCTGGACGTCTCGCTTGAGGACATGACCCTGAATCTCGCCAGCACCATCTACTACACGGATGCAAACGGCAACGATGTGGCCCTCGCCTCCTTGCACGGCAAAGAAAACCGTGTCTGGGTCGATTACGACAACATCCCGAAATACATGGCGCAGGGCGCTATCGCTATCGAGGACAAGCGCTTTGAGGAACACAAGGGTGTCGACTGGTACAGAACGGTAGCGGCCTTCGGCAATATGTTCCTGAGCATGAAAAACGACTTCGGCGGCTCGACCATTACGCAGCAGCTCATTAAAAACCTGACCAAGGAAGACGACATCACCGTACAGCGTAAAATTCTCGAGATTTTCCGGGCCCTCAAACTCGAGAAAATGTACACCAAGGATCAGATCATGGAGTGGTATCTCAATGTTATCTATCTGGGTGAAAGCTGTAATGGTGTCGGCACGGCTGCCAAAACATATTTTGATAAAGACGTCTGGGACCTTGACCTTGCTGAATGCGCCAGTATCATCGGCATTACCAATAATCCCTCCAAGTATGACCCCTATATCAGCCGCTCGAACAACAAGTCCCGACAGGAGCTGATCCTTAAGGAAATGAACGAGCAGGGCTTCATCAGCTATGACGAGTATACGCAAGCCGTCAATGAGGAACTCGTCTTTAAGCGCGGTGAAAATGAAGAGTATGAGATGACGATCAACAGCTATTATGTCGACGCCGTCATCGAGGATGTGCTCTCCGATCTGATGGAGGAAAAGGGCATCAATAAGGAAACCGCCGAAAACCTTCTTTACAACGGAGGCCTTCAGATATACTCCTCCATCGATATGAAGGCGCAAAATATTATTGACAACATTTATCAGGACGCATCGAACTTCCCGGCCGTCAAGTCCCCGAGCGGCGAATCCCTCCAATCGGCGGTCGTTCTTCTCGACCCGTATACGGGAGAAATTAAGGCGCTTTCAGGCGGTATCGGTGAAAAAAAGGGTAACCTGGTCTTTAACAGAGCGGTCGACGCCCTTCGTCCGCCTGGCTCGGCTATAAAACCAATCGCCGTCTATGGCCCTGCAATCGATCAGGGGCTTATCTCTCCTTCGACCCTTGTCGACGACAACCCTGACCTTAAACTGAACGGCACCAGCTGGTATCCGAGAAACGCCGGCGGCGGCAATGCAGGCGTCATCACCATACAGCAAGCCTTGACAAACTCTATCAATACCGTCTCCGCTCAGATTCTCGACAAACTGACGCCCAAGGTCTCCTACAGCTATCTGCACGACCGTCTGGGTGTTGTAAGCCTTGTCGAATCCGACCGCGACTATGCACCTCTTGCACTCGGCCAGCTCACAAACGGTATTACCGTCCGCGAAATGGCCCAGGCCTACGACTCGTTCGTCAATGATGGTGTCTTCACCTACGCCCGCACCTACACCCGCATCACGGATTCCGAGGGCAATACGGTGCTCGACAACCCCGCCGAAACAATCGTCGCTTTTAAGGCCAACACGGCTTGGACGATAACCTATATGCTCAACATCGCCGCAACCTACGGCACCGGTTCCGAGTCCTATTTCGGCACCATGCCGCACGCCGGTAAAACGGGTTCCAGCTCCGACTACTGCGACCGCTGGTTTGTCGGCTACACTCCGTATTATGTGGCCGCGGTCTGGACGGGCTACGATACGCCTTCCCGTATGTATGTTTCCGGCAACCCTGCGGCCCAGATCTGGAAAAAAATCATGCAGCCGCTGCATGAGGGCTTGGAATACAAGGCCTTCAAAACACCGACGGTCGGCGGACCGACAAACATTTTTGGCGAGCTTTCCGAAACACCGAGTCCCTCGCCTTCTGAGGAGTCCTCCGAATCTCCGTCCGGCAGCAGTGACAACCCCACCAGCGGCACGGATCTCCCCACGCCCTCCGCGCCGACGCCCTCCTTGCCGGTTACGCCTTCCCCCTCCGCAACCGCACAGGCCACCGGTACACCCGAGGTCTTTGAATTCGCCGCGTAAGGCTAAATTAACGAACGCCCTCTGTAACCGGGTTGCAGAGGGCGTTCTCAATTCAACAAGTATAGTGGCCCAGTACCGGCCGAGCGGGACACCGCTAATGATATTGACCGCCAACGTCCCTAGCGGAATCCGGCACATGCCGAGCTTTGATGAAATTAAATACCGCATGAGCGCCCTGCATCCATTTTTGGCCGCTATTTTTTGCTTTGACCTTTGACTTTTGAGCGCGCATATTATATTCTGTTAACACCTTGGTTTCGGAGGAAGAAACATGACTACTCGTATCACACGCTCCATCAGCATACTCCTTCTTGCAGCACTTTTTAGCCTTGCGGGCTGTAGGGAACAGATTGTCAGGCCCATTCAGTCTGCCGCGCCCAGTCAGGCCGTCTCCACGCCGAACGTTGCCCTGCCCTCCTATCCTGTTGCGCTTTCGGCTTCCGATCTCGCGGCTTTCGAAGAGGCATTCAATACGGATTCAAATTACGGATTTTTGCTCTCGGCCTATAATGACGTGCGCGATGTCGACTTGTATCAGGTGTTCTACATAGGCGCCGGCATGGAACCGCCCGCAAACGCGGACGAGATTCGGGCGGCCTATGAGGCGACGCTGACCGACGGCCCCTATGACGTTGACAGTACCATTCTGAGCTATCAGCAAGTCGATGATTTTCTCTACCTCAAAACCGGCTACACCCTTGCCGAGATGAACACTTGTCTGAGCTGGGACTATGTGGACGGCTATGACGCCTATATTCACTACCACGGCGATACGAACTTCATCCGCATTCACTGCACCGGTGGCCGTCAGGTCGGCGACACCGTCTACGAGCTAGACTACGAATTTGACGGCGGAATTTATGATGATGATGGCAATTTCTATTCCAGCGGGACAGTAAATGTCAGCATTGACGGCAATACCATCCTATATAATTCCAACATTCTGTACTAAACCGCCGCCTGCCGAGAACAACAAGGGGGCTGACTGATAAAGAAATATCCCGCTCCTTCGATTGGAGCGGGATATTTCTATCGGCACTGTCAATGAGGATTCCCCACTGGAGAGACTGGTTGACAATATCCTTGCCCGTAAGCTAGACGGTTATATAAGCCAGACAGTTACCGACATTTGAAAACGACCCGCATGGGCTCAGTTTCGACCCTTTTTTCCAGGGACGGTCTTCAACATCGGAATGCCAGACACTGACGAAGTTAAACCGGTCGGAGGCATACAGCCGGATGCCCTTTTGTATACACGCACCAAACAGGAGCGGGAAAGGAAATTTTACCGCTGCATCGAATTGGACCGTATCAAAGATCTCTTTTTTTGCCACGACAGCCGATGTTGGAAAGCTCTCCACATAGCGATACTCCATGTCGGGGTTTTTCACGTTAAGCATGCCGCGGTCTCTGAGATAGACGTAGTGGCTGCATTTCCCAACGATTCCGGCGTCGGCATATTCAAACGCGTGCATCATATCCTCGATATAATTGGGCGTATAAATGTCGTTATTCTCAAAGAAGGCAATAAATTCGTACTTGGCCTGGGATATGGCGAAATTATAACAAGTGCCGTTCGTGCTCTTCTCAGCAATACGGAAGGCTCTTATCCTTTTATCGGTCATCATCACCGCATTCCATTTCTCCTGATTCGTGAGGTCATTATTAATGATCACGATTAGCTCCATATTGGCATAGCTTTGATTTTTGAAATTGAGTAGGATGGGGGGCAGGGTATCCGGGCTGTTTGTCACAGCAATGACAGTTACCCCAGGAAGCTCATTTTTTTCGTCAAAACCCACTTTGCTTAAAATAGTTTGGTAGCGCTGCCGATAGGTGTGCTTATTAAAAACCGCTCTTTGTCCCAATAGAGACAGCCGATCTCTCAATTCCTTGTCCTTGAGCAGGCCATTCAGATATTTTTCGGTGTCTTCTTCACTCTTGGCGGACAGCACAAGACCTGGAAACAGATTATCGACCGAAGCGGACTGATTGCTGATGACATTGGTGCCGCAGGCGAGCAGCTCCATCACTCTTCTGGAAATCATGGTGGGGCTGGTTTTAACGGTATTCACATTTAGAAACACGGGATATTTCTTGTAGTAATGAATCATTTCTTCGTAGGGCAGATAGCCCTTGATATACGGCTGATAATGTTCCGGGAAAACATAATTTCGGTTTAATGTGAAATTGTTCATTCTGTCATAAATATGCAGGCCATATTTTAAGGCGGGCATTAACAGCAGGTCCATGTCCTTTTGCCGTTCGGGACGCAGATTGTACCAGGTTCCCGCAAAGGCCACATTTCCCAGCTTATCCAAATCCTTATTAATCGGATTATGAATTTGCGTCTGCGCTGCAAAAGGGAGCAGATAAACCCGGTTATGCCCTGTGACGGACTGATATCTCGGAATACAGTCCACATCCGTTGTAAAGATATAATCAAAGTCCTTAGCTATATCTATAAAATGATCAAAATGATATGGGTCCTCCTTGTTCCAGAAAACCGTCGGAATATCATGTTGCTTGCACCAGCACACCGGATCACCCGACGGTGTCCCCCGATCGGGATTTTTCCTGAAGATTTTCTTAAAGTCTTCATTCCAGGCCGATTCTATAAACAGCATGTCTGGTTTTTCATTCTCGAGCCTTTCTTCCCAGGTCAATGAGTCCAGTCGAAAAAAATCCCCCTCATATTTAAAGCAATTAAAGCTTATCGTGTCAAGGATTGATGCAATCTTCAAGTTAAGCCACACTCCTTCTACGCCAAATACCCAACCGTATTCACAATTTATTTCTATACTATTCGAAAAAAGTTGAAATTGTGTACCGAGCAGCCTACGCCCTTCTTGCCGATATTTGCGGAAGAAGGGCGCAGGCTGTTGTAACACTTTGGCTGCTTTTTAATAAGATGGACTATGAGGCTTAGCCTATCAAGTTTGAAGCTCTGTCAAGACGCATGCCCGGAGGCGCTTTCCGCCGTATAGCGAATGCCTTATTTGGGAGGACTTCAATTATTTAAAGGTGATAAAAGTGAAAATTGTTACCATATTGGGCACCAGACCTGAGATTATACGTTTGAGCTTAATTATTAATAAGCTCGACAAGCTGGCTGATCACGTTCTGGTCCATACGGGGCAGAACTATGAGGAAAGTCTGAACGATATTTTTTTCAAAGAACTGAATATCCGGCAAGCGGACTATTTTTTGGGCGTAAAGTCAGCCACCTTCGGCGAACAGATTGGAAAAATCATGGCAGGTGCGGAGCAGCTGCTCCAGTCGTTAAAGCCGGATAAGGTTCTTCTTCTGGGCGATACCAATAGCTGCTTAAGTGCCGTTATCGCCGAGAGAATGGGCATTCCTGTCTACCATCTGGAGGCGGGCAACCGATGCTTTGATTTGAAGGTACCCGAGGAGGTCAACCGAAGGATCATTGATTCTATCGCTTCTCACGCCATTCCCTATACGCCTGGCAGCCGGGAAAATTTATTAAACGAGGGGCTTCACCCATCGAGAATATTTGTATCCGGGAATCCAATATATGAGGTTTTGTGTCATTATGCGCAGGAAATTGAGCAAAGCGACGTCTTGAATCGGCTGCACCTGGAAGCGGGGAAATATTTTCTCGTGACGGCGCACAGAGCTGAAAACGTCGATGTAAAAGAACGATTGATGCAGATATTTGAGGGATTGGACAAAATCAGCAAGAAATATGGCCTGTCTGTTATTTGCAGTATCCATCCCAGAACAAAAAACAAATTGCTGCAGTTTGATATAGATATGACCAATGACCAAATCAGACTCTATGAGCCCTTTGGCTTTTTCGATTTTGTCAAGCTCGAGAAAAATGCGTTCTGCGTCTTGACAGACAGTGGAACTGTTCAGGAGGAATGCTGCATATTCAACGTTCCAACGGTTACCGTCCGGGATTCCACGGAGCGTCCCGAGACCGTTCAATGCGGCAGCAACATCGTTTCAGGCATAAACGCGGAAAAGATTTTTTCATGTACCCAAGCTATGCTGGCAGGAAGCCGTACATGGAAATACCCGGAGGGATATTTCGATGAAAATGTTTCTGAAAAAGTAGTAAAGCATATTATGGGAGAATCTCTATATGTATGAAGGAAAAGTGATATTGATCACCGGCGGCACAGGCTCCTGGGGCAATGAATTGACAGAGCAATTATTAAAAAAGAATCCCAAAGAGATTCGGATTCTATCCAGGGGAGAACTGGCTCAGGTTAAAATGGAACGGAAATTTAACGATAAAAGACTGCGTTTTTTTATTGGCGATATACGGGATATGGAAGCGGTGAAATATGCGACCAAGGATGTGGATTATATCTTTCATCTGGCCGCCCTAAAGCACGTTCCCGTCTGTGAGGAACAGCCGCAGGAGGCCATTAAAACAAACATTGTCGGCACCGCCACCCTTATAAACGCGGCAATCGCAAACGGTGTTGAAAAGGTGGTGGATGTCTCCACCGACAAGGCGGTCGACCCCATTAATCTTTACGGCATGACAAAAGCCGTTGGCGAAAAGCTGATCATCCAAGCCAACAAGCTGATGGGAAACACCAAGTTCATGTGCATTAGGGCCGGAAATGTCCTGGGCTCAAACGGCAGCGTTGTCCCCTATTTTATTGATCAGATCAAAACCTTTAATAAGGTCATGATAACCGATGCCAACATGACCCGATACTTCCTCACGCTGCCGGAGGCCATCCAGCTGCTGTTCAAAGCGGCTGAAAGCAGCATCGGCGGAGAGACCTTTGTCATGAAAATGCCCTCATGCAAAATTACGGATATGGCGACGGTCTTAATTGAGGCTTACGGTAATGCGGATACCAAAATGGAATTTAGCGGATCAAGGCCGGGTGAAAAACTGGACGAAGTCCTCGTGTCCCGGTATGAATCGGATCACTCGTATTCCTACGACGAGAATTATTTTCTCATTCTCCCCACGCTGAATATTGACGGCCTGAACGCGTATTATGAACAGGGTAAAAAGCTACAAAAGGTCAGCTTCAAAGAATATACCTCCAGAGATACGCTGCTGGATGAGGAACAAATCCGGACCATGCTGATTAAAGGTGGTTTTATGATATGACGACGGTCTTAGTTTTGGGTTCCTCCGGCATGGCGGGCCATGTTATGACGCTCTATCTGGAGCAAAATGAACGCCTTGCTGTGACGAATCTGTCGCACAAGAGACGGCTCAACGCGCGTACCGTACTTTTGAATGTCGGCGATCTGGATGCGTTCAGCCGCTATCTGGACGAAAACCATTTTGATATCATCATCAACTGCATCGGCATTCTAAACCAATACGCCGACCAGAACAAAAGCACCGCCGTCTTGATGAACAGTTATCTGCCGCAATTTCTGGCTGCTAAGTACAAAGACACGGACACCCGGATTATTCACCTGAGCACGGACTGTGTATTTTCCGGGAAGGTCGGCGCGTATCGGGAGAGCTCGTTCCGGGACGGGGACAGCTTTTATGACCGCTCCAAGGCACTGGGCGAGCTTTGCAACGATAAGGATTTGACTTTCCGCATGTCCATCATCGGTCCCGACATGAACCCTGAGGGAATCGGCCTGTTTAACTGGTTTATGAAACAGTCGGGCGCGGTATACGGCTATAAAAACGCCCTGTGGAACGGCATCACGACGATTGAACTGGCAAAGGCCGCCGAAGCTGCCATATTCTCCGGGCTGAGCGGCCTATATCACCTTGTGCCGACGGAGAGCATCAGCAAATACAATTTGCTGAAACTCTGTCAGAAGGTGTTCGACCGTCAGGATATCAAAATCATTCCGTATGATAATTCCTTGACCGATAAGCGTCTTATCAACACAAGGGAGGATTTTAGCTTTACGATATCCGGCTACGGAGACATGATTTCGGAAATGAAGGTCTGGGTGGATACCCACAACAGCCTATACGCCCATTATCAATAGGGGGCAGCCGCATGAAAATATTACACCTATGCACCGGACGGGCGGATGATTTCTATTTTTATCCGCTGCTTCAGGGCTTCCAGCGTAACGGGCATGATCTGAACCGATTTACGGTTTCCCTGCGCAAAGATTTGGAGGGCGACCTTGTAAAATGCATTGAGGACTACAAGCCCGATATCATATTAAGCATCGGCGTGTGGTTTATAAAATTCGATCCGGTGATATGGGATGTTCTAAGAAGGTACGCTATTCCCCATGTCTACTGGGCCATAGAGGACTCCACCTATTTTGACACCATCAGCGCCGTGCGTGCCAAGGACTATGACCTGGTCTTGACGATCAGCGAAAAATGTATCCCCAAATATCATGCACTGAGCGTTCCAGCTTACTTTATTCCGCATACGATTGATCCGGATCTGCATATTCCCATAGATAAACCCGACCCCAATTTGCAGAGTGATATGATCGTCACCGCAAATCCATTCGGGGAGCGTCCCACGCCGGATAATGTATTCCGGATGGAGAACTTCAACCTTTTGGTTAGGCCGCTGATTTTGGGGGGCTATGACGTAAGGGTTTATGGGAGTCGTTGGAACGCCCAAAAGCTTGGCCTTCCCAGCGCAAATTTTGGGGCCTATCTCAGAGGGGTTTCCTTGATCCGGCAGATTTACTCCGGCACCAAAATTGCGCTGGCGCTTCAGCGCAATTACGACGGGCATGTCTGCTTTCGAACCTTTGAAGCGCTTTCCTATGGGCGGCTTCTGATATCGCCCTACACGCCCGTGCAGGAGGAATTTTTCAAGCACGAAAAACATTTGATCTATGTGCACAACGAGAAAGAAGCCAAGCAATACGTCGACTACTATCTGACGCACCCCGCGCAGCGTGAAAAAATTGCACTGGCCGGGCAGGAAGAGGTGCACAAAAATCACAACTGCGCAATTCGGGCGCAGCAAGCCGTCGCCGCGATGAAGGCTTCGGGTATTATTTAAGATGGAGAGGCATTATTATGATCAGTCGAATTGATTTGATACAAAAAATCATAACTGCCAAAAAAGCAAAGACCTATTTGGAAATCGGCATATTCAACGGGGAATGCTTTGTCCCTATAAAATGTGAAACCAAGCTGGGCGTCGATGTCTGCCCCCCGGCACAGGGGCTTTCGGCTATTTTGAATGATCAAACAAAGTATTTTCAAATGACTAGCGATGACTTTTTTGAAACGCAAGGCGTACTTTTTGCGGAGAACAAGCTTGATGTCGCCTTTATTGACGGCTTTCATTCTTATGCGCAGTCTCTAAGGGATGTCGAAAACTGCTTAAAGTATTTGAGCGAAGACGGCGTGATCATCATGCACGACTGTAATCCGCCGGCGGAAAAAGCCGGAACGCCTTTTAAGTCCTATGCAGAAAAGGACGGCACCGGCTTTATCGGCGACTGGATGGGCGACGTCTGGAAAACCATCGTCTATCTGCGTTCTCTGCGCGGCAATCTCAACGTTATGGTGCTTGGCGAGGAAACAGGCCTAGGGGTCATTACCAGAGGCAGAGGCGAAAACAGGCTCAGCTTCACACCGGAGGAAATAGGCCTTATGACCTATACCGATTTAGCGGCGAAGCGGGCGCTTTTGCTGAATATGAAGAGTCCGGAATATGCACAGGGCTTATTACGTGGGCTCAGTCTGTAATAAGCCGACAGCGCACAGCAGCTGAGTTGTCCATCCTTGTTCATCTGCTGAAGAAGGCTGCCCGCTTTGAGGGCAGCCTTAAATACATTAACCCAAATAGTCTTTAATAATGGCGCTCACTTCATCGGGATCCGAAATGATATTTTTGTGCCCTAAATGCTTGGGCGTTTTTAAGACATTGCTGGAATGAACAATATTCAAAAAGTTCGGTTTATCGATCAGCTCATGCTTTAATTGAATGGCGCCCGCATGACCGCCAACCAGTGCATATCTTTTTTTGGCCAGATAGTCGGGCACTTTGTAGACAAACGTATAGTATTGGGGCGATTCATAAAATACCTTCGTCAGGCGGTTGTTTATAGAATCAAACAGGTACCCGTTTTGATTAATGAGCACCTCCGTGTCTTCCTTCGGCTGATAGTCATGCAGCTGCTGAATAAAGGTCTTATGATAGGCATCGTCCGAATCCATGCGGATGACATAAAGGGTGTCATAGCCCACGATAAGCTTTGCGGTCTCATTTTCCCGAGGCTTGATAAATTGTATATGATCAGGCAGTATCTCGTATTTTTCCAGCGCCTGCTTTACATAGTCTTCCGAGAGGGGATCATAGAGGACATACGCCAAAAAGTCCTGATTTGTCTGAAGCTTTAAGCTCTTCAGAGTGAAGGCCATGAACTTTTCGATCCGGTCTTCAATCCAGTCCTTTTCTAGGCGGTCCTCACTAAAATGAAAGGTATTTAATGCGATGCTAACAATATATTTTCTTTTTTCCATAGTTGCCTCCTTAAAGCTGTTCATCCCCCTACATCATATGTCGCGGCCTCCGGCAGATGTTTATTGCAGGTATCAAATCCGGCGCATTTTAGAAAGTTTATGTCACATATAATATAACGCCGTGTCGGGTGCCAAATTTATTTGCAAGCATGTCAGAAAGGACATATTATGAAGCAGACTTTAGACCGAATCTATGAAGCTTATATGGGGGATATGGGCGACTCGTTTGCGCAATCCGTTCGGGAACGGATCCACTGGATGTGCAAAGAAGCAAAAGGTGACAAAATATATGATGTCGGCTGCTCGCAGGGCATTGTTTCCATCCTGCTCGCCCGCGAGGGCAGCACTGTTTTAGGCTTGGATTTACAGCCGGACTCCATCAAATTTGCGGAAGGCTTGCTTGAGGATGAATCGCCGGCTGTAAAGGATAATACTAAATTTGTAACCGGTAATTTTATCAATCACGAGGTCGACGGTGACAGTTTCGACAGCATCATCTTGGGGGAGGTATTGGAGCACACGATCAATCCCACCGCCTTTCTTTCCAAGGCAAATGCACTGCTCAAACCGTCGGGACGTCTCGTACTGACGGTGCCGTTCGGCATCAACGAATTTATTGATCACAAAAGGACCTATTACCTCATGGAGATTATAGATGAGGTTGAAAAGTACTTTACCATCCAAAAAATAAAGTTCTTCGGCAAATGGCTGGGCGTTGTGGCCACAAAAGAAAAAAAATATAAAGATGCGGGCATTATTGACAAAGCCTTATTATATGAATGCGAAAATAATTTTTATTTAATTGAAAGTGACCTGCTGTCCAAGGTTAAGGAAAAGGTTAAGACCATAGAACTGCTCAAGGAGAAATGCAAACAAACCGAAATGCAATTAAAGGTGATGCAGGAGGAGATAAATCTGTTAAAATCGGAAGCGGCAAACAGCGCTGTTCGAAGTGCCGATTTCAAAGGCGAGCTCGGCCACCGCGGTCCACCGCATATCAACGTTTAATAGGATGAAGGCACTCAGATAGCTTTCGCTTTTGCATCAATGCAGTTAAAAAGCAAGCTTAATTTTGAGAATACATATAATGAAAAGAAGCCTTTTAATAGTCTGTTTGGACTCTTAAAAGGCTTCTTTTATTATATCAAACGTTATTGTTTATAAGCCCGGGCTTAGGCACGCTTCCATTTAACCCCTTGCGGCGTGTCCTCAAGGAGGATGCCCTTAGCCTTCAGTTCATCGCGTATGCGGTCGGCCTCGGCAAAATTCTTAGCCTTTCTGGCGGCCTGACGGGCCTCGATCAGCTTTTCAATTTCCGTATCGATGTTCTCACCCGCTTTTGCAAGTGGCAGTCCCAGAACAACTGAAAGCTCGTCAAACAGGGCCGCACAGGTTTTTGCTAGCGCCTTAGTCGGGTTCGAAGCCGGACTGACAGCGGCGTTAATCTCGCGCACAAGCTCAAAAATGACCGCGACGGCATCCGCCGTGTTGAGGTCATCATCCATCACCTCGCAGAAACGAGCACGGTACCGCTCAAGTCCTTCGGCGAACTGTTTCTCGCCCTCGGGCATCTCGCCGTCCACACCGTTTTCCGCGAAGAAATCGAGATTTGCCCGCGCAGTGGACAGCCGCTCCAATGCGTTTTTCGCCTGCACGAGTATATCGCCCGAATAGTTGAGCGGACTGCGGTAGTGGCTCATCAGCATGAACATACGAATCGCATCGTAGCCGTAGGCCTCGGCGGCCTCACGCACTGTAAAGAAGTTATTGAGCGACTTGCTCATCTTCTTGTTGTCAATGCTGATAAAGCCGTTATGCATCCAGTAATTAACGAATTTGCAGCCGTTTGCCGCTTCCGATTGGGCTATCTCGTTTTCATGGTGCGGGAAAACAAGGTCCTGTCCGCCGCAGTGAATATCGATTGTTTTGCCCAGATAACGGTTGCTCATGGCGCTGCATTCAATGTGCCAGCCGGGTCTTCCCTTGCCCCAGGGCGACTCCCAGTAAGGTTCACCGGGCTTAGCCGCCTTCCAGAGGGCGAAGTCCATCGGATTTTCCTTAATGTCTGTGACGTCAATGCGTGCCCCCGCCTGAAGCTCATCAAGCGGCTGATGGCTGAGCTTGCCATAATCCGAGAATTTCATGGCCCGATAGTAAACGTCCCCGTTTGCCTCATAGGCATAGCCCTTCTCAACGAGGTCCTGAACCATGGCGATGATCTGATCGATGTTTTCAGTCGCCTTGGGGTGTATGGTTGCTTCCCGCACGCCAAGGCCATGGCTGTCGGTGAAATACTCCCCGATATATTTTTCCGAAATTTCCTTGGAGTTGCTCCCCTCTTCGTTGGCGCGTTTTATGATCTTGTCGTCAACATCCGTAAAGTTTTGCACAAAGGTGACCTCGTAGCCCCGATATTCAAGATAACGGCGCAGCACGTCGAACATAATCAGCGGCCTTGCATTGCCGACATGGATGAAGTTATACACGGTAGGTCCGCAGGCATATAGACGCACCTTCCCGGCCTCAATCGGTACAAACTCTTCCTTCTGCATGGTCAGTGAATTGAATATTTTCATTTGTTGTCCTCCGAATAATTGCTCTATATTAATATTAAACCCCGTTGGCCTTTTTTTCAAGCAGTGCGTTGATCTGGTCGTGCAGACAAATCAGTTCATTGGCAATCGGGTCGATCACGCTGATCTGGTCGACATTGCCAACATAGTTGGTCTTCATGCCGTCGACACGGACGATGCGTGCCGGAACACCCACCGCGGTGCTGTTGGGCGGTACCTCCTTAAGCACGACGGCATTCGAGGCAATGCGTGAATTGTCGCCGACTTTGAACGGGCCAAGGACCTTCGCGCCCGAGCCGATCAGCACGTTATTGCCGATGGTCGGATGGCGCTTGCCCGTATCCTTGCCTGTGCCGCCAAGCGTCACGCCCTGATAGATCAGCACGTCGTCGCCGACCTCCGCCGTCTCGCCGATCACGACGCCCATACCGTGGTCTATGACGAAGCGCTTGCCGATGGTCGCACCGGGATGTATTTCAATGCCCGTTTTTTTGCGGGAGCGCTGAGAAATCCACCGCGCCATAAACTTCATATTGTGCCTATAAAAATAGTTTGCCCGTTTATGAGAAAGCGTGGCCTTTATCCCGGGGTAGAGCAGCAGAATTTCCAGCGAAGACCTCGCCGCAGGGTCCCTTGCCTTATAGGCGTCAATTAGTTCCTTCAGCTCATCAAACATGTTATCACAACCTCCTGAAAATGAAAACGCCTCTCACGGATGATATGTCCGTGAGAGGCGAAAAAAATTCGCGGTTCCACTCTCATTTATAACTCACCGGCTGTCACCGGGTTTTGCCCTAACGCGGCACACGGGGAAGCATTTCCTCCTCCCACGGCTCCGGGGCGCACTTCGAGCATCTCTGCGCTATCGCCGCTTTCAGCCTGAGCGGCAACTCTCTGCAACGCGAATACGCTGTACTTTTCCCTTTCACAGCCCTATCCAGTTTTACATCATTATATTATCACGAACGCAAAAGCGTGTCAATCCTTTGTGTTGAGGACGGTTTTATTCGCAATAAAGTAGTCGATGCCCGAATAAACGGTGACAAGAACAATGATGATAACATTCACCCAGTCGACCGTCGTCCACCACGGATAGGCGACATAGTCATGCGGCAGCAGCATGACGCAGGAGCAAACGATGGAAAGCGCGGTCTTGACCTTCCCGGAGGTTCCGGCAGCAATGACAACGCCTTCCTCCATCGCCACAAGGCGAAGCCCCGTGACCGCAAATTCACGCGCGATGACGATCATACACGCCCAAGAGGCCATCTGTCCGCGCTCGACAAAGATGAGCAGCGCGGCAAAGACCAGCAGCTTGTCCGCCAGCGGATCAATGAACTTTCCAAAGGTGGAAACTTGATTGTAGTGCCGAGCAATGTAGCCGTCCAGACTGTCTGTGAGCGCAGCAACAATAAAGATTGCAAGCGCAACATATTCGTGCCCCGAAAATTTTATCAGCGCAGCCGCCATAAAAAAGGGTATCATCGCGATACGCGCCATCGTTATCTTACTTGCGGTAGTCATCTAAAAAACTCAGTCCTTTCCGTAATTACACTTGCACGCCGAACCATTCGCCGTCGGTGATCTCGGTGATCTCCACGTCGGCAAAGGATCCCGCGGGACAGTCTCCCGAGAAGAAGACGATGCCGTCAATATCCGGGGAGTCGGCATAGCTTCTGCCAAACTGGAGTCCGACCTCTTCGTCATAACCCTCGCAGAGCACGCGGATTGTCTTGCCAAGGAAGCCCTGGCTCCACGCATCCATGATTTCCGCCTGAATTTCCATCACGCGCTCCTGGCGGCGCTTAGCCTCTTCCTCGTCGCAGCGGTCCGTCATCGTCGCGGCCGGGGTGCCCTCCTCGGGAGAGAAGGTGAAGACGCCTGCACGCTCAAGCCGCAGCTCCCGCAGGAATGCGCACAGCTCCTCGAACTCCTTCTCGCCCTCGCCGGGCAGCCCGACGATTAGGCTCGTGCGGATTACGACGCCGGGTATCCGCTCCCGGAGCTTTTTCAGCAGGGTGCGTATCTCTGCACCCGTGCCGCGCCTGTTCATTCGCTTGAGGATGCCGTCGTTAATGTGCTGGATGGGTATATCGATATAGTTGAGTATCTTTTTTTCGGATGCGATTACGGCAATGAGTTCGTCGTCAAATTCATCCGGATAAAGGTAATGCAGTCTGATCCACTCAATACCTCTAATGCCGCAAAGCTTCTTCAGCAGCTCGGCAAGCGTCCGTTTTCCGTAAAGGTCCGTGCCGTAACGCGTAATATCCTGCGCCACGACGATCAGCTCTTTCGTGCCGGTCTTGGCAAGGGCTCTTGCCTCGTCAATAATATCCTCGAGTTTTCTGCTGCGGTATTTTCCCCTGATCGACGGAATTACGCAGAAGGCGCAGCGGTTATTGCAGCCCTCGGCGATACGCAGATAAGCCCAGCCCGGACCTGTTGAGACGATGCGCCCCGTTTCTTCAAGCGCCTGATCAATGTCCTTAAAGTGTTCGACAGGCCTGCCCTTCAGTGCGGACTTCACGGCGTCGACAATGTCGCCATAGCTGCCCGTTCCGAGGACCGCGTCAATCTCCGGCAGTTCTTTGAGTATCTCGTCCTTGTAGCGCTGAATCAGGCAGCCAACAGCAACGATACTTTTGATCTTGCCCTCTTTTTTGAGCTCGCCCATCTCGATGATCGTGTCTATGGCCTCAGCCTTGGCGGATTCAATGAACCCACAGGTATTAATAACTACCGCATCGGCGTCCTCGGGCTCGGGCACAATCTCCATGCCCGCTTCGCAGAGCAGATAAAGCATCTGTTCGCTGTTGACCAAATTCTTCGGACAGCCCAGCGAAATCAGCGCAACCTTGTTGTTTGACATATTTCCTCCGATGAAAGCCCCGCCAGTCGCCAAAATCGGCGAACCGGCCGCTATTGCTGATTTTCAGCGCTGTATCGCCGCACCGCCGCGTTTATTTCGTCCCAGGTAAAGCCCCTGCGAAAGAGCGCATCCGTCGCCTTTTTGAGCTCCGCCCGGTCAGGCTGCGTGCCGCCGAGCCTTTTGCTGAGCAGCTCATAGACCTTGTCGTCCATCTCTGGCCGCTCCTCAAGGGCGTCCTCCCAATAGGTTTTGGGTACCCCGCGTCTGAAGAGCTCGCCCTTGATCTTCTGTACGCCATAGCCTTTCCCCGCATAGTGGCGCACGACCATATCCGCGTACTGCGCGTCATCCAGATAGTGCAGCCGGATGAGCCACTCAACGGTTTCCTGCGCGTTCTCCGGCGTCTCGCCCTTTTCCAGAAGTCTGTCGTAGAGCGCTTTAGACGAAAGCGGCCTTGCACCGATAATCCGGAGCGCCCGCTCCTTGCACTGGGACAGCCCGGCTGAAGTCTTGAGCGCGGCATACTCCTGTTCGGAGAGTACCCGCCCATTATAAAGTGAGAGATCGGCCACGATATCAAGGCTCAGTTTGAGTTCCGAGCCGTCCGAAAAGCCTACAAGGAAGCGCTTTGGCGCGTTCTCCCGCAGCTCGGTAACTGTAACGGTACCGTTTTCCGCCGATGTGAATCCCGTATCCATCAGCCCTCAAAATCGTCCGCAGAAACGTCCACCGCGCGCCCCGCAGCCTTTGCCGCGGTCTTGGCCTGCGGCGTCATGAGCTTTGTCGCGTTATCGCGGATTTTCTGCTCTAGGTCATCGCAGACAGCGGGGTTCGCCCGCAGATAGTCGCGCACGGCGTCGCGGCCTTGGAGCCTTGCGTCACCGACGGTGAACCAAGCGCCACCTTTATCAATGAGCTCGAGCTTAACGCCGAAGTCAATAATTTCGCCGATCTTTGAAATGCCTTCGCCGTAGATGATGTCAAACTCCGCCTCCTTGAATGGCGGCGCGACTTTATTTTTGATAACTTTAGCCTTGGTCCTGTTGCCGTAAACCTCTGAGCCGTTTTTCAGCGACTCAATGCGGCGCACGTCAATGCGGACGCTCGAGAAATACTTCAGTGCGCGGCCGCCGGGCGTTGTCTCGGGGTTGCCGTACATAACGCCGATCTTCTCGCGGAGCTGATTGATAAAGACAACAATCGTCCTTGTTTTTGATATGGTGCCCGCCAGCTTGCGCAGGGCCTGAGACATCAGCCGCGCCACAACGCCGACGCTGGAGTCCCCCATCTCGCCCTCAAGCTCACTGCGGGGCAGAAGTGCCGCAACGCTGTCCACAACGACGACATCCAGCGCGCCGGAGCGCACAAGTGCCTCGGTGATTTCAAGCGCCTGCTCGCCGGTATCCGGCTGGGAAATCAAAAGGCTGTCAATATCAACGCCCAAGGCCCTTGCGTAAGCGGGTTCCAAGGCATGCTCGACATCGATGAAGGCGACTTCGCCGCCCTGTTTCTGCGCGCTCGCCAGAATATGCAGGGCCAGCGTTGTTTTTCCGGAGGATTCCGGTCCAAAGATTTCAATGATGCGCCCTCTCGGAACGCCGCCGATGCCCAGTGCCAGGTCAAGGGAGAGCGAGCCGGTTGAAATCGCCTCCACGTTTACGGGAATATCATCTCCAAGGCGCATGATGGCACCCTTGCCATAGTTTTTTTCGATCTGCGCCAGCGCAGCCTCAAGCGCTTTTTTCTTATCGTCTGCCTGACCGACGGTTGTAATCGGAACTTTTTTCTTTTCTGCCATACTTTTCACACCTCATTAAACGTATTCGCCGCTCTCCGGCGGGAGGGATACCGCAGTCTGTTCAAATATTGCCGTAGACAACGCGCTCGATCCCCTGCGTGTCGCGTACGGTGCCAAGATTATTGAGCCCGGAGTCCTGCATCAGTTCCAGCACCGCCTGCGCCTGGCCGATGCCCACTTCGAACAGCATTAAGCCACCTACGCGCACAACATTGTGCCACTTTTGCAGGATGGCCCTGTAAAACGTGAGTCCGTCCTCCCCGCCGTCGAGGGCGGCAAGCGGCTCATAGTCCTTAACGGAACAGTCGAGTGTCTCCAAATCCGCCTTCGGGATATAGGGTGGGTTGCAGGTCATGACATCAAAGCTGCCCAGCATCATGGGCGGTGTTGCAAGCGCGTCAAGCTCGACACAGGTGACACGGGGGTTGAGCCTGTTGCGCTGGACATTCTGTTTAGCCACACTGAGTGCCGCGCGGGAATTATCCGCCAAAACGACGTGGGTTGCCGGCAGTTCCTTTGCAATCGCGCAGCCAATGCAGCCGCTGCCCGTACACAGGTCTATCACCCGTGCGTCCATTTTTCTGCCCTTGAGCGCGGTGATTGCCGTTTCCACCAGCACCTCGGTATCATTTCTGGGAATCAGTACGTCTTTCGTAATCATCAGGGGCAGTCCGTAGAATTCCCAGCTTCCCGTAATGTAGGCGACGGGTTCGCCCGTCAGTCTTCTTTCGACCATCTCCGAGACCTTGCGGACAACCTCATCCGAGGTATAAAGCCCCATGTCCCGAAGCAGGACGTCCATCGTTTTTCCGGCGGCGTCCGAAATAATCAGCCTTGCTTCCAAGCTTGCAGCCTCGGTCCCACCGTCTCTAAGTTTTTTTCTTGTATCTATATAGATCTCATTATAGGTTTTTGGCATCTGAGTTTAAGTCCTTTCAGTGAAACGCTGTCCTCACCAGCTGTCCTGCCCCTTCTCCTCGGGGATGACCTGCTTGAGTGCCTCGATGGCGCACTCGATCATGCCGTCGTCAGGTTCGGCGGTTGTCAGGCGCTGAAGGGCCTTTCCGGGCGCAGCCAGCACAGCCGACAGCCAATTGTCATGTCTTCCGGCCCAGCGGTTAATCTCGTAGGAAATACCCATCACGACAGGCAACAGGAGCAGACGCAAGGCCATACGGACCCACACATTGCTCCAGCTTAAGAACGAAAAGACAAAAATACTGATAATCATCACCACGAAAAGGAAGCTTGTGCCGCACCTCGGATGAAAGCGCGACTGCTCGCGCACGTTCTCGACCGTCAGCGGCAGGGCTTTTTCATAGCAAAAAATAGATTTGTGCTCCGCCCCATGATACATAAAGACCCGCTTGAGATCGGAGGACTTGGTGCAGAAATACATATACAGCAGAAAAATCACGATACGCAGCGCGCCCTCGGTCAGATTCCTCAGAACGGACGACTCGGTCAGATTTGTGACGAAGCCCGCCAGTAGGGTCGGCAGCAGGACAAAAAGGCCGACAGACAGGCAAATGCCAAGAAAGACCGCAAAGCCGATCAAAAACTTTTCCGCCTTTTCCGAACCGAACTTTTTCTCGATCCAGATATCAAACTTGGAGGGCTCTTCCTGCTGATCTTCCGGCATCAGGGAGGCCGAATAGGTCAGGGCCTTGACGCCGTAGACCATCGATTCTATAAAGACCACGATGCCGCGAAAAAACGGCCAGCCGAGGAATTTATAGCGTTCCCGGATAAAATGCGGCTCGCTGACCTTGGTGACAAGTCCGTCGGGTGTCCGCACGACGATTGCTTCTTTGACGGGGCCGCGCATGAGGATGCCCTCGATCAGCGCTTGTCCGCCGATGCTGGTGCGAAAATCCTGTGCGGATTTTTTCTCTTTTTTCATTGGGTGTTTCCTTTCGGGTAAATATCTACATGCCTTCAGCGGTTGACGGGCAGTCTGACCGTAACGCAGACACCGCCGTCCTCCACGTTGGCGATGATCAGATCGCCGCCGTGGCGGGTCACAATTTCATCGCATACCGCAAGCCCGATGCCGCTTCCGCGTTCCTTCGAGCTGCCTTTGTAAAACTTCTTTTTGACGAACGGGAGCTCCGCGGGCGGGATGCCCGGTCCGTGGTCCCGCACCTTTACGACCACATAGTCCCCATGCTTCTCGATTGAAACCTCGATGACTTTGCCGTCCTTGCCGTATTTGGAGGCATTGTCCAGAATGTTCAAAAAAACCTGACGTATGCGCTCAGGATCGCCCGGAATCGGTGGAATGGGTACGGCGCTCGGCGTATAGGCCAGGTCCATATCCATCTGTCTGAGCAGTTCCCCGTAGGCAAAGATTGAGTCCTCCAGCTCCGCTTCAATATCCATCTGTTCGATGTTCAGATTGAAACGGCCATCCTGAATCCTGGTGAATTCCAGCAGTTCCTCAACCATTTTGGTCAGCCTTGCGGCTTCTTTGGAGATAATGGCGACACCTCGCTGCGAATCTCCCCGGATTTCGGGGTCGTACATCAGGGTTTCGCTCCAGCCGGTAATCGCCGTCAGCGGTGTACGCAGCTCATGAGAAACCGAAGAGATGAACTCCGTCTGCATCCGCTCCGACTGGCTAATTTTAACGGACATTTCATTGATGGCGTCGGTCAGGTCGCCAATCTCGTCGTTATATTTTTTCTCAGTCTGTATGCCATAGCTGCCCTCGGCGATACGCCGGGAGAGCTTTGTCAGCTCGTGTATCGGCTCGATAATCGTGCGGATGAAATACATATTTGAAAAAAAGACAATAAGGATAACCAGAAAGCCAACGCCGCAGGCCGAAATTGTGATCTGAAAAACTTTTTTGTCAATTAGCTCCATGCCCGTGACATAGCGCATGATGCCCACAATCGACCCGTCGGCATATTTAATCGGCGCCGAAACGGACATCAGCCGCTCACCCGTGTCGGAGCTGATTCCCTTCCAGTAGCTGATCTCGCCCTTACTCAGCGCGTTTTCAATGTCCGGCGCGCCGGGAGAGGAGCCGGCAGAGATGCCGTAGCTTGAAACCTCGACGCGACCCTTTGTGTTGACAAACTGAATTTCGATCGAATCCTTATCCTCAAACGACTCCGTGTAACGGTAGGCGCTCTGGTAATATTCCAGATAGCTTTTGGAGACATAGGTGGTGAAAAACTCGGCGGCGGTCTGGGCTTTGTTCTCTAAACCTGTGCGGGCCGCTGAATAGTAATAGTTGTATACGGCAAAAGAGAACGCGATGATCGCGACGGCAACCACAAGCAGGACCCCGGCAATACCGTTGACCATCCACCTGCCCTTGATCCCTTTGAAATACATCGTGTGTTTCACCGTCCCCTGCTCAAGAGAGCGTCATTTTGCTTCAGAAGCCCCACTTATAGCCGTAACCCCAAACTGTTGTAATAAAGGAAGGGATGGTCGGATCGTCCTCAATCTTGATTCGAAGCCTGCGGATGTTGACATCGACGATTTTCAGTTCTCCGAAATAGTCCCTGCCCCAGACCTCGTTTAAGATGTCCTCGCGGGAGAGGGCTTTTCCCGGATTATCTATAAACAGCTTCATAATGGCGTATTCAATTTGCGTCAGTCTGATCCGGCTGCCATTTTTTTCAAGGGTCCGATTTCTGGTGTTGAGCCGAAATGGGCCGCTGAGCAGTTCCCCTGTTTGCGATTCTTCCTCTGGGTCTCCGCCTGTGCGGCGATAAATCGCGTCGATGCGCGCCGTCAGCTCCGCGGGAGAAAAGGGTTTTGTCACATAGTCGTCTGCGCCGGTCATCAGTCCCGTGACCTTATCCATCTCCTGGCTCTTTGCCGTCAGCATAATAATGCCGATCTTTGAGCCGGACGCGCGGATACGTCTGCACACCTCGAAGCCGTCGATATCCGGCAGCATCACGTCCAAAAGCGCAACCTTAATGTCCGGATTCTTTTTCAGCGCCTCGAGTGCCTGTTCTCCCGTTTCCGCCTCGATGGGTTCGTAGCCGGAGCGCTTGAGGTTAATGACGACAAAGCTGCGGATGCTGGATTCATCTTCCAAAACCAGTACTTTCTTCATAGCAGATTGATCCTTTCGTTCATTATGGAAAAGCCCGCCTCATTTCCGGCAAAGCTGCAAAATCAGAGGGCACCTGTGTTGAACTCGGAGGAGATGAGATGGAAGCGGTCGATAATCTGCTGCTTTTCAGCTTCGTCCGCCGCGCCCGAGTCGGTATTGACCTTTGCCGCATAGATAACGGTTCCGCTTCCGAGAAGAACAAATCTGCCGTCAAGCGTTGCGCGGTCTGTCCTGTTCTCGTCGGAGAGGGTATAGATTGTCAGCCTGTCCGTCACTTGGCCGGATGTGGCATCATACGTAGAAAAGATGATGGCGCGCTCGCCCGAAACCGTGCTCTCGCGTCTGACGGCGATCCCGCTGCGCCAGTCGTCCGGCAGCTTAAAGAACCAGCCGTCGGTATAGTCGTGATAGGTGGAGGCACATTTTTCGGCGTTGCCGTCCCTGTCGTAGCTGTACCAGTCAAAAATATAATAGTCCGAAGAAACCGGGCCGGGGAGCTTCTCGGCAAAGGGCACGTCAAGCGTTCCGTTACCGTCAATGTCCGTGCTGTAAACCGGATAGTGGCGCTTTGCGACGCTATCCCCCGTCTGGCTGCTGAGTGTTATATTTTTCAGTTCACCGTTTGAATAAATGATAATATCGGTTAAAAGATATCCGCTGTCATCCGAGATATACTGACCCTCAACAAAAATGGCCGGAATCCCGCCCGTGATGGTTGCGACGCGGAAGCGGTCCGCCGATTTCAGCGAGGCGGAGAGCTTGGCCGACTTCTGAAGCACATCCCCATGGCCGTTGAGCGTGAACATATCGACCTTGCCGCCGCTGGTTTCAAGGTTGAGCGCCAGAATGTCGTCCGTTCCATTAGAATCTGGATCAGCAATCAAAAAATCAACGCAGCTGGCCGTCAGCAAAACAGCCGGATTCCAATCCATGATCGAATAGGCCTTGAGCAGACGCATTTCGGCGTTGACTTCCCATGAGACAAGAATCTCCGAAATGCCGTCCCCATTGAGGTCCTCATATTCGACCCGTCCGATTGCGGTTCCGTCGCCGACTATACGCCCTGCCGCTTTGTAGGCCTCGCCATCTTTGCGGTAAATGCAAATTTCCGGCTGAAGCTCTTGATTTCGCAAAAAAGCAAGTGCCTCGTTCGTGCCGTCTCCATCGAGGTCGGTCAGCTGGATGCTCTGACGCAGCGAGCCCGCTGTCGGCGCAGAGTATTCGCTCCCGGCTCTGATTTCAGCGTCAATCAGTTCCTGCAGCGCAAGATATTCCTGTGGCGCCCTTGGCAGGCTGTAGAGTTCGTCGATCTCGGCGATGGAACAGCCGGACAGAAGAAAAAGTGCGGCAGCAAAGGCGGCAAAAAGTTTGCGTCTTCCTTTCATAGCTCCGCACCTCCCCAATTAAAGACAAAAAGCGCTCGTTAACTGATATATTATAACACATCTGATAAAAAAATGGTAGTGCAAAATCACAAGATATTGTGATACAATACACTACAGCAGTACATCTGATTAACGGTTGGACCGAACGGAGGTGAAGCGCTTGCGGCTGTATTATGCGGACATACGCGATTTGGACGAAAACGATGCCCTCTATCCCCCGCTGAGCAAAAACAAAGGCTCGGCTTTCGGCGTCTCTCTGCTCGCCGCGGCTTATGAGGATTACGCGGGCGCTCCCCTGCCTAAAATCATAAAACTCCTCACGGGCAAGTCTCTTTTTCCGGAGCGGCCCGAGTTTCACTATTCGATCAGCCACAGCAAAACCCACGTGTTCGTCGCCCTGTCCAAGCAGCCCGTCGGGGCGGACACCGAGACGCACCGTTTCATGAAGCAATCTTTTATCGAAAAGCTCACTACCCCCGCCGAGCTTGCGGGCCTGAGCTTCTTTGACATCTGGGTACTTCGGGAAAGCTATTTCAAGCTCACCGGAACGGGTGATCTGCGCACGCTCCGATTTTATCGGCGTGCCGGCAAAATCGTACCGCCGGAGGCAGGGGTGTTCTTCCGCCTATATTCGGACATTGAGGGCAGTTCAACTGCTGTTGCCTGTTATGAGGACAAATTTCCCGATAAAATCAAAAAAATACCGGTCGAAGCGCTTTTGAAAAAAGAGGCGCGTGAACGTCTGGAAAAGGCGCGTAGAACGGCTTCCAAAACAGAAAATCGAAAGAAGACTACATAAAGGTCCACCTTCAGCTGACGGATTTAGCAGCGCAACACCTTGTTGCTTGCTTATTGGCAGTGCTAACGCTACGCTTGAAACGGAGGTGATGGCAGCATGTCGGCAATCAACGAAAACTTGAAGCTGATCAGGCAGGCAAAGGGCTATACACAAGAGGAAGTTGCCCGACAAATGCATCTGACGCGGCAAGCCATTTCAAGCTACGAGACCAACAGAACACAGCCGGATATTGAAACGCTCAAACGCTTTGCCGAAGTTTACGATGTGGCGTTTGACGATATTTTATACGGTACCCATAGAACTCAGCGTCAGCACAAAGCCTGTCGAGCAGTGGCCCTGATCGCTTTAATGGACCTGCTTGTATGCAATGTCGTCCAGTCTGTTCTGCTCCTGACGGCAAACACCTATTTCCGGGTTGCGGAAGGCGCTGTGACTGAGAGCGCAAGCTTTATTCTTAAGACCCGATTTGCCCTGCTGGACGCGTTTCACGCCGTTGAAACCTTCTGCCTAATTTCCTTCAGTCTTCTCGGCCTTGTCCTGCTGATCTTGCTGATAATGCTTGAGCGTCCGGTCAAGATACACATAAAATTAAAATTCTTAGTCTTACTGACGCTTGGCTCTGTTGTGACCATCCTGCCGTGGCCTTTTTTTGATACGCTGTACGGCGTGTTTGACTATGGTTTTATCGCAATTCGAAATCTCCTGTTTGCATGGGTTTTGTTTGGGCTGAGCTTTGTCGGAGAGTGGCTTCACAAAAAATTCGGCATCGCCCCTGCGAAAAACGGACTTTAATCCCTTCTCCATTGCGAAATTCAATACGACAACGATTAAGCAAGGCCGTCGGTGAACCGACGGCCTTGCCTTTTGGGGTCCCATCTTGTCCGACCTTACAGATCATTCAAAAACGGCGATACCCTTCCTTATTCGGTTTTACCGGTTGCAGCCTCGGTTTCTTCCTTGGCTTTCGCCTCAAACAGTTCCTTCTGGCGGACCAGCTTGTCGTACTTATCTTTTGCTTCCTTCTCGGCTCTGGGGAAGAGCTCGGCAGCGCGCTCCGGGAAAGAGAGCTTCAGCGAGGAGTAACGGACATCGTTGTTGATGAAGTCCTGATAGCTCGCAGTGGCCTCCTTGCTGTCAACGGAGAGGGGCTGACTCTTGCGCGGGTCAAAGCGGAACATATTCCAGTAGCCTGCTTCGACAGCCTGCTTCTCAATGGCAATGGATTTGCCCATGCCGTTCCTGTTGCCGTGGTTGATGCACGGAGAATAGGCGATGATGAGGGACGGGCCGTCATAACTTTCCGCTTCGATCATCGCGTTGAGCGTCTGCTGATAATTGGCGCCCATGCAGACCTGCGCGACATAGATATAGCCGTAGGACATGGATATCTGAGCAAGATCCTTCTTCTTAATCGACTTTCCGGCGGCCGCAAACTGTGCGACAGAGCCTGTGGGCGTCGATTTTGATGCCTGACCGCCGGTATTGCTGTACATCTCGGTGTCGAAGACCAGAATGTTGATGTTCTCGCCGGAGGCCAGAACATGATCAAGTCCACCGTAACCGATGTCGTAAGCCCAACCATCGCCGCCGAAGGCCCAGAAGCTGGGCTTGACGAACATGTCGCGGTCCTCATAGAGCTTTTTGAGCGCCGCCGTTCCTTCGCAGCCCTCACCCCACTCGGAGATGCACTTTGCCAGAATGGCCTCGAGCACCTTGGAGCTTTTCTTAGACTTCTCAGCGTCGTCCTTGCCGTCGAGCCATTCCTGAGCCGCTTGCTTGAGCTCGGCGGGAGCATCGGGGAACGCCGCAATAGCAGCGACCTGCTCTGTCACGAACTTTCTGCGGGCTTTTACGCCCTGCAGCATACCGAAGCCGAATTCCGCGTTGTCCTCAAACAGCGAGTTTGACCAAGCGGGGCCGCGGCCTTCCTTGTTCTTGGTATACGGGAAGCTGGGCTCGGAGCCGCCCCAAATGGAGGTACAGCCGGTGGCGTTTGCAATATACATCCTGTCGCCGAAGAGCTGAGTGGTGAGCTTGGCATAAGGCGCCTCGCCGCAGCCTGCGCAAGCGCCGCAGAACTCAAGAAGGGGCGGCTTAAACTGACTGCCCTTAATGGTGTTCTCAGCAAACGGCAGTTCCTTTTCGGAAACGTTTTTATAAGCGTAGTTATAGGAGGCCTGGTCATCCAATCTTTCGGCAAGCGGGGTCATAACGAGTGCCTTGTTCTTCGCGGGGCAGACGTTTGCGCAGCTGCCGCAGCCGGTGCAGTCCATGACGCTGGGGATAACCGCGAATTGGTACTCCTCGCAGCCCTTGCCCTTCATCTGAATGTGGGAAGTGCCCTCGGGCGCGCCCTCAAGCTCCTTGTCGGTAAACACAAAGGGACGGATAACGGAATGCGGACACACAAAGGAGCACTGGTTGCACTGCAGACAGTTCTCGGGGATCCATTTCGGGACATCCACGGCGATGCAGCGCTTTTCAAAAGCGGAGGTACCGACAGGCACCGCGCCGTCCGCCATGTCCATGAAAGCGGAAACAGGCAGCTTGTCGCCGCGCATGGCGTTGATAGGAACGACAACGTTGTCCACAAAGGCCTTGGCGTGGTCGAGTCCGCCCTCTGCTCCGGCCTTCGGTGCGTCCGGAGTCGGGTTTGCCCAGTCCGCGGGCACAGTCATCTCGTGCACCTTCTCGGTGCCTGCGTCGACAGCTTCGATGTTCATGTTGACGATCTTTTCGCCCTTGCGTCCATAGGTCGTGCGGATGGCGTCCTTCATGTATTTGACGGCGTCTTCCTCAGGCATGATCTTTGCAAGCTTGAAGAAAGCAGCCTGCAGAATGGCGTTAAACTTGTTGCCAAGGCCAATCTCGCGCGCTATCTTGACAGCATCGATGGTGTACAGGCGCACCTTATTGACCGCGATATATTTCTTCGCCTCTGCAGAGAGGTGATGGGACAGCTCCTGCGCGTCATAAGGGCAGTTAAGCAGCAGCACACCGCCGGGCTTAACGTCCTGTGCGATATCGAAGTTGTCTATATAGGAGGGGTTGTGGCAGGCGACAAAGTTCGCCTTCGAAACAAAATATGTGGATTTGATGTTGCTCTTGCCGAAGCGCAGGTGGCTGATGGTGACGCCGCCGGACTTCTTGGAGTCATATTGGAAATAGGCCTGCACCTTCAGGTCGGTGTGGTCGCCTATGATCTTGATGCTGTTTTTGTTTGCGCCGACGGTGCCATCGGAGCCGAGACCCCAGAACTTGCAGGAAATGGTGTCCTTATGGGTCGTGTCGGGGTCCTCGATGATGGGGATGGACAGATGTGTCACGTCATCGACGATTCCGATGGTGAAGCTGCTAACCGGCTCTTTCGCCTGGATGTTGCGATAGGCCGAAATCACAGCGCCGGGGGTAACGTCCTTCGAGGACAGACCGTAGCGTCCGCCGAACACGGGAATATTGCGGAATTTAGTTCCCGCGAGCGAGGAGACAACGTCCACATACAGCGGCTCGCCGACAGCGCCGGGTTCCTTGGTCCGGTCGAGTACGCCGATGGTCTGGACCGTCTCGGGCAGAACGTCGACAAGGTGCTTCACGGAGAACGGACGGTAGAGGTGTACCTTAATAAGGCCGACCTTCTCGCCTTTTTCGATCAGATAATCAACCACCTCTTCGGCGGTCTCGCAAACGCTGCCCATTGCGATGATAACATGTGTTGCATCCGGGGCACCATAATAGTTAAAGGGCTTATAATCGGTGCCGATACGCTTATTAACCTCGTTGAGGTAATCCTCAACGATACCGGTTACGGCCGCGTATTTCTGGTTGGACGCCTCGCGCACCTGGAAGAAAATATCACCGTTCTGCGCGGTACCGCGGAGCACGGGATCCGCCGGGCGGCTGGCTCTGTCACGGAACGCTTTGATGGCATCGAAATCGGCCATCTCAGCCAGTTCTTTATAGTCCCACACTTCAATCTTCTGCATCTCGTGAGAGGTACGGAAGCCGTCAAAGAAATGCACGAAGGGAATGCTGGACTTAATTGCGGAAAGATGCGCAACCGCACCCAGATCCATAGCCTCCTGCGGGCTGTTGGCACAGAGCATGCCCCAGCCGGTCTGGCGGCAGGCATAGATGTCCTGATGGTCACCAAAAATGGACAACGCGTGCGACGCGATCGTTCTAGCAGAAACATGGATGACAGACGGGAGCATTTCTCCCGCAATCTTGTACATGTTGGGTATCATTAGAAGCAGACCCTGCGATGCCGTGTAGGTGGTGGTCAGCGCACCGGCTGTCAAGCTTCCGTGAACAGCGCCTGCGGCGCCGCCTTCAGACTGCATCTCGATAACGTTTACCGTCTGTCCGAAAATGTTTTTCTGTCCTGCTGCCGCCCATTTGTCGGCATACTCCGCCATGGTTGAAGACGGCGTGATCGGATAGATCGCGGCGACTTCGGAAAACGCATACGAGACGTGAGCCGCGGCGTTGTTGCCATCCATTGTTTTGAGCTTTCTTGGCATTTTTTCATCTCCTTGTTTATTATGTCGAACCTGTCGATTCGACCGATAATTCAAACTTAGTTTATTCTGCAAAGGGGCAGAAATTCGCCAATTGTCATTTAAATTCATTTTATCATGCCGGTCAAGGCTTGTAAACTATAGGAATTTACAGTAAGCGCCAATATTTGTCCCTTACTTTTTGCGGTCCCAGATAAAACCACATATATCATACGTCTCATACGTTAAATCTGCACAAAAAAAATCCACTTGTGCTTTTGCCTCATTCGGGGTATAATTACAGGACATTACGAACAGAGCCGATTTCTTCTTCCGCCTTTTTTTCGCGGAAGGATTCCAATACAGGAAAGGAGCCGACATCATGGTTAAAATTGAAAACGCGCTCGGTATGATCAGCATTACCAGCGATGTCTTTATGAACATCGCCGGCGACGCCGCAACAAACTGCTTTGGTGTCAAGGGCATGGGGGCACGCTCCAAGACCGACGGACTTGTTCATCTGCTCCGCAGGGAGTCGATGTCAAAGGGCGTCGGTGTCAGCTTCAATGATGACGGCAGCGTTTCCATTGCTCTGCACATTGTGGTCGATCACGGCGTCAACATAAAGGTTCTTGCGGGAAGCATTATGAATGAGGTCAGCTATAAGGTCTCCAAAGCGACGGGAGTCCCTGTTAAAAATGTCGATGTCTTCATCGACTCCATGCAGATTGGCTGAAAAACTCAGACTGTCTCATTCCTCGGGCCTAAGCCCAGCCAATTCTTCCCCGGAGGTGTTTAATTTTGAGAGAGACCATTGACAGTGCGGCATTTACCAATATGCTGCTCTGCGCTGCCGCTGCTTTGGAAGTGAATAAGCAGCATATAAACGAACTGAATGTATTTCCTGTACCGGACGGCGACACCGGTACAAATATGAGCATGACAATGGGTGCAGGCGCGACTGAGATCCGGCGTAAAAAGCCGAATGGTGTCGGAGAAGTCGCCAAGTGCGCGGCTGATGCCTTGCTGCGCGGTGCGCGCGGAAATTCCGGCGTCATTCTCTCGCTTTTGTTCCGCGGCCTTGCCAAGTCCCTCAAGGGCAAGGATACCTGCGATTCCTATGACTTCGCACTCGCCATGAACGAGGGCGTTGAGGCCGCCTACAAAGCGGTCATGAAGCCCGCTGAGGGCACCATTCTGACCGTGTCGCGTGTGGCTTCCTCGGCTGCTTCCGATTTTGCCGAGACCGGCAGCGACATTGAGCTTCTGATCTCCTGCGCACTTGAAACCGCCAAGGAGGCGCTTGCCCAGACCGTCAACCAAAACCCCGTCCTCAAAAAAGCCGGTGTTGTGGACGCGGGCGGCAAGGGCTACGTCGTGATACTTGAGGCCATGCTTGCATCTCTGCGCGGTGAGGCCACGCCCGAGTCCTATAACGTTGAAGTCACCGAGACTCTCGATACCGCGGATTTCTCGCGCTTTGATTCCGGCGACATCACCTTTACCTACTGCACGGAGTTTATCGTTGGCAAGGAAAACGACAAGTCGGCCGGTCTGCTGCGCAGCTTCCTTCAGAAAATCGGTGACAGTGCGGTTGTCGTCGACGACGATGAGATCATCAAGACACACGTCCATACCGACGATCCCGGCAAGGTGCTCACCGAGGCGCTGACCTACGGCAGCCTTCTCAAGGTCAAAATCGAGAACATGCGCGAGCAGCATTCAGACCTCTCGGGTGGTGCAGCCACCGAGCAGGAGCAGACTGATCAGCCGGTCGAGCCCGAAAAGGAATTCGGCACGGTCGTTGTCTGTGCCGGAAACGGTATGGCCGGCCTGTTTGCCGAGCTCGGAGCGGACAGAATCGTTACGGGCGGTCAAACCATGAACCCTTCTACGGAGGATATCCTCAAGGCGGTCGAAGCGACCCCTGCCTCCGTCGTTTTTGTCTTCCCCAACAACAAAAACATTATTATGGCCGCCGAGCAGTGCGTCCCTCTCACCGAAAAACGGGTCGTCATTATCCCCACAACGACGGTTCCGCAGGGTGTTTCAGCCATGCTCAGCATGGATGTCAATTCACAGTCAGAAGAGGAAATGCTTGAAAATGCGGGCGAGGCCATCAAAAACGTCCACACGGCGCTGATTACTTATGCGGCAAGGGATTCGGATTTTGACGGCTACGAAATTAAGGCCGGTGAATATCTGGGCCTTTTGGACGGCACGCTTCTCGGCAGCGAGGCGGACATTGCCGTCCTCATCGGGAGACTCTCAGATGCACTGGAGGCTCTCGCTCCGGAATTCCTTACGGTGTATTACGGTGAGGATGTCAGCGCAGAGGACGCGCAGTCCGTCGGCGGCATTCTTTCGGAAAGATATGCTTCGGCTGAAATGAGCATCATCAATGGCGGTCAGCCGGTTTATTACTATATGATCTCGGCGGAGTAATCCCCGCCGGTCTGCTGCAAATAAAACCCCCGTGTAAAGCCATTCGGCTTCGCGGGGGTTTTTACATCAACTTTCCTTGCCCTGTCCCTCGGACTGCGGCTTGGGTCTGTTATAGCGGTGTTTTCTGTTGCGGTTCTGGCTCTTCGGCTTACTCTTAGGCTGAGCGTCCGTAGTTCCTTCCGCGGGCTTTGGCGCTGCCGGCGGCTGGGCGTGCTGTGTCGCTTTCGGCGCAATGGGCTTCACCTGCGGCTTGGCGTTATGCGGCGGATGGTTCTTGTTGCCGCCGCCCGAATGCCGCTGCCTGTTCTGGTCCTGTCCCCTGTTGTCGTTTCTGGGACGCGGACTGTTCATCGGGGGTTTTTCCTCCGAAATCTCGGGTAGCTTGGCTACGCCGTTGGTCTGTTCGGCAAAAAGCGACGGCGCTTCCCACGGGTCCTCCGGCACTTCGGGCACGACTTCCGGCTTAACCTTTTCGGTCAGGACATGCGGAAGGGGCTCGCCCGGTTTCGGGCGCCCGCCGGGAACGATTGCCACCTCGTCGGCGTCCAATACTTTGATTTCCTGTTCGTTGCCGCCGTCAATGCTGACCTTGACCTTCTGGCGCAGAACATTCGTGGAGGTGACATTGCCGTAGCCGAAGGGGGTCTGAACAAAAGCCCCGATTTTGGGGATTTTCTTGACCAAATCCTCGTAGGCGTCCTGCTCATAGCGCAGGCAGCACATGAGCCTGCCGCAGCTGCCGGATATTTTTGTGGGATTGAGCGACATGGACTGGGTTTTGGCCATCTTCGTGGAGACCGGCTGGAAATCGTTTAAAAACTGATTGCAGCAATACGGTCTGCCGCAGATGCCAAGACCGCCGAGCATCTTCGTCTCGTCGCGCACGCCAATCTGACGCAGCTCGATGCGTGTCCGGAAAACGGCCGCAAGGTCTTTGACCAAATCACGAAAATCCACTCTGCCGTCCGCAGTGAAGAAAAACAGAATTTTGTTTCCCTCGAAGCCGCACTCGACGTCCACCAGCTTCATGTCCAGCCCATGGGCCGAAATTTTCTCTTTACAAATGGCGAAGGCTTCTTTTTCGCGTTCCTTGTTCTGCGCCGCAATGCGCAGATCCTCCTCGGTCGCCACTCGGATAACGGGCCGCAGCGGCGGGATAATACTCTCGTCGGTTACATAGTGCTCACCGAACGCGCACTCGCCGATATCCAAGCCCTTGGAGGTCTCCACAATCAGCGTGTCACCCATGCGGAGTTCCACGCCGTTCGGGTCGAAATAATACGCCTTGCCGTGGGGATTGAATTTAACACTGACTACTTTAACCAAAATTTTTCCTCATTTCAAATTGTCAGAACGCAGAGCAAGCCCAAAATATGCTTTGCGCCGACGTTAAGGCGCAGATAGGCGTCCGCTCTGTCACAAAGAGACAGCAGGCGGAAGGCCTCCTCGCGCGTCAACCCGGGATATTTCTTTTTCATGCGGATGTATTCGTTGAGTCCAAATCGGATTTCGCCGACCAAGGCACTCATCTGTTCGGCGTCCATATTTTCGCGCTTTCCAAAAAAAGCGCAGAGTTGGGCCTCGTCCTTCTGCGCCGCCAGCCGGAGGTACTCCTCGGCCAAGACACTCTCCTCGCCCGCTTTTGCACCCGCGAGCCTGATGAGCACGCAGCGCGACCGGACGGTCGGAAGCAACGCCTCGGCGCTCTCAACGCAAAGAATAAATACGGCGTATGCGGGCGGCTCCTCAAGAATTTTCAGTGCCGCGTTCTGGGCCTGCGTATTCATCGCGTCCGCTTCTGCAATCAAATAGACCTTTTTGTCGGCCTGCGTGGGGCGGACAAAAGCGTCCGCGGCCATATGCCGAATTTGCTCAACCTGAATGTCGCGCTTCTGCTTGCCCTTGTCGTCGCTTTTCCGCGCAATATCGATCAGATCCGGGTGAAAACCCGCAAGGACATTTTTGCAGGCGGTGCAGCGCATACATGGCCGTTCATCGTGCGCCTCGCACAAAAAATAGCAGGCCAGCTCAAGGGCCTTGCTCTTTCTTTGTTCCGGGTCCGGCGAGGCTATAATATAGGCGTGAGAGTTGACAAAGCCTGTATTTTGACTCAGGCTGCTCATAGTTTGAAGAACTGATCAACGTCCACTGTAAAGGCCACAGCTCGTCCGATCTTGATTTTAGGCGGCAGTTTGAAGTTGCCCAAAAGAACGTTGGACGGAACGTCAACAATCCTCTCTGATGTATTGTCTTTAATAATTTTCAGCGCTGCGCTAATTTTCGAGTCGTCAATTGCGGCCAGAATAATAGCGTTTTCCTTTTGAAGAAATCCGCCGAAGCTGTCCGTGACGGTTGAATGAAAGCCTGCCGTCGACATCGCACTCGCCACAACGGGTGCGTCCGCTTTATCCGTAATTGCGATCAGAAATTTCATTCCGGAGCCTCCCTGTATTTTTCAACTATATCGGCTTATGCTACCTCAAAATATTTTACCTTTAATCTCGGTATTCGTCAATGGAAAATTGCAAGTCGGGCGTATGCCACACTTTGCTTGACAGGCGCTTCATGAACATATTACAATTAGATGCACCAATGGAAACGGGGTAATGCCACATGAAAAGTATTATTGAATACGCGGAAACCGAATTCCGCTCATTTTCCGAAAAACCTTTCTGTCCGGTGGACAGTCTGATCTTATCGCAGCTGTCCTACATCAACTTTGACAGCGTTGTTCCGGCCTATATGGAGGGCGTCGAAACTGTTCGATTGGCCGATTGCTTGAAATCCGAGCACTTTACCGTCATGCTTGGAGAAACGCGCGTTCCGAAAAAGAACAAGGCGCTTCTTCTGGCCGCTGCCGCCAGTCCGCGCTTCCGTGAAATTCACATGAGCGCCTATGTCAGTGAATTTGATCCGGAAGAGGAAAAACAGTTTTCCGCCGTCAGCTATATTCTGCCCGATAATACGGTTTATATCGCTTTCCGCGGCACAGACGACACCCTTGTCGGATGGAAAGAGGATTTGCGTCTTGCCTTCGTTTTCCCCGTTCCCTCACAGACACGGGCACTGGCGTATCTGCTCGAAATGGCCACGCGCTTTTCCGGCGATCTGATGGTCGGGGGGCACTCAAAGGGCGGCAATCTTGCCGTCTATTCGGCACTTGCCGCTCCGCAGTCTGTACAGCGCCGGATTATGCGCGTCTATGACCACGATGGCCCGGGCTTCAAGGAGGGCACGCTCGACAGCGAGGGCTATCGCTGCATTGAGGATCGAATTGAGAAGACAGTCCCTCAGTCTTCGCTCATCGGTATGCTGCTTGAAGGGCACAAACGCTACACCGTTGTTGAGAGCGTGCGCATTGGCGTTATGCAGCATGACCCCTTTTCTTGGAAAATTTCAGGAGACAGCTTTGTCACGGCAGAGGAGGTTTCCGACGGTGCACAATACATGAACCGCACCATCCACGATTGGCTGGGCGGCCTATCCGCCGAGGAATTTTCAAAATTTGTAGACCTGCTGTTTAACGTGCTCGACGCAGGCGATGCAAGAACCTTCTCCGAAATTACGCAGGAATGGAAACGAAACTTCACGGCCATCTTCGCCGCCATACGGGAAACAGATCCGGAAATGCGGAAATTTATCGCCGAACTGATGCGCGACTTTGCCGTGCTGCTGCTGCACAATCTGCGTCGAAAGCGCAACGTGCCGGCAGATTTGCCGTCTGCCGATTAACAGGCGGGCAGCCGTTCAGCAGCGTCTTTTTTAACATACGGCAGAATAAGCGGACAGCCCGAAACAGGCTGTCCGCTTATTCTGCCGTATGTGGACTGAAACTTACATGGGTTTCTTGAGCTGTTTTTCAATAAACGAGACGATCTGGGCGACCGTGATAAGCTCCGCTGCGTCATCGTTTGTGATGATGATGTTGTAGCCCTCTTCAAGGGTCATAACAAGCTCAACAACGTCAAGGGAGTCCGCGCCGAGATCCTGGACTATTCTGGTGTCCTCGGTAATCGCGTCGGGACTGATCTCAAGCTGCTTTGCCAGTGTCAGTCTGACAGTTTTAAGAATCGAATTATAATCTTCCACGCATCGGCGGTCAAGCCGCCCCTCACCTCTGTTTCTTTTTGTTATTTTGTTTCATGGGGCTTGGTTTTCTCGCAGGAAATGACCACTCTGCGATTTGGTTCAACCCCGGTTGAACAAGTCGTGACGCCCTCAAAATTCTGGAGCGCGGTGTGGATGACATGGCGCTCATAGGAATTCATGGGTTCAAGGGCCATGCTTCTGCGATACTTGAGCGCCTTGGCGGCCATTTTCTCCGCCAGATGCACTAGGGATTCTTCGCGCTTGGAGCGATAATTCTCCGCGTCGATGCTGATATGGGTCCGCTCCTCGACGCCGCGGTTCACCGCATAATTGGTTAGATGCTGAATCGCGTCAAGCGTTTCGCCCCTGCGTCCAATGATGGCACCCATACCGTCCCCGCTGAGTTCAACGGAAACAGCGCCTTCATCCTTGGTTTTGATCTTGATATCGGCCTGTACGCCCATGCGGCTGAGCAATCCTTCAAGGAAACTCTTCGTCTTTTCTTCGGCGTTGCCGACAGAGGGCTTATCCGGGACCTCGTATATGACCTTGACTACAGCGGGAGTGGCGCCGATCCTCAGAAAACCGCTTCTGGAGCGTTCTATAATTTCGATGGAGACCTCGTCTCTCTGAAGGTTAAGCTGACGGAGCGCGGAGGCGATAGCGTCCTCCTCTGTTCTCCCCGTCACTTCTATTGAATTCTGCATGATTTATCTCCCATAGTGTGAATGTCGTCCGCCTAAACCTCAAGCCTGGTCTTCCGTTTCGGCATTTTCAGCTGCGGCGTTCGTGTTTTCGGCGTCTGTCTGTTCGGCAAACTGGTTGTCCACTTCCTCGTCTATTGCGGAAAGCTCTGCAGCGGCCTTTGTTGCCTCTTCAGCGCCCTCCGGATTAATAAAGCGGTCGGCAACATAGGCTCTGCCCCTGGCGTAACGGCGGGTTCCAACCTGGGAATCCGGCGTGTCGTCGGTCAAGCCAAGCGCCGCACGGCGGCGTGCCTTTTCAGCTGCGCGCTCGGAAGAAAGCCTTTCCTCGTTCTGCGCCTTCTGGTTTGCCTGTATCTTTTTCTTGCTTGTATTTTTGTTGCGCTCGGTTATGCCCTGTTCGCGGAGCTTTTCAGTTTCCAACCGCTTTTTTTCAAGCTCTGCCTCACGGGCATTCATGCGCTCTCTGCGCTCGGCGTCCTCTTTATCGAGTATCTTGTTGTAGTGCTTGTTGAGCGCGGCGTCCTGCACGATGGCGAATGCGCTCTGCGCAATCCAGTAGATGCCGAGCGCGGCAGGCATAACAAAGCCGATATAGACCGACACCAACGGCATCATATACATCATACTCTTCATCTGGCCCTGCTGCTGGGCAGCCGTGGGGTTGGAGGCGTTGCTGACCTTCATGGAGAAAAAGGCCAAAAGACCCGAAACGATGGGGATCATGAATAGGCCCAACGCAGGCAGCCAGCTGGAGGTCTGGCTCCAGTCAACCGTTGAAAAGAACTTCCAGGAGGGCGTGTGTCCAAGGTTCATGCCCAGGAAGCTGTAATCGAGATTCAAGAGTTTGTCGGAAATGCCCTGAAACTCAGCAAAATTGCTGTGCACAAGGTTTGCCAGCGCGATTTCATGATAGGCATCGACCTTTTCTGGAACGGTATATAGATTGAGGCTGACGAGTTTATCCGTAATCTGTTGAATTTGATCGGTCGTCAGGTACATCATCTTGGTCAGCGGCTGGCGGATAACGCTGTACAGTGCAAGCAGGATGGGGAACGGAATGAGCGTCCAGAGGCAGCCCGACATGGGGTTGATTTTTTCCTCTTTATAGAGCTTTGCAACCTCTTCCTGATACTTCTGCTTATTGCCCTCGTGTTTTTTCTCAAGATCTTTAAGGATGGGGCTGAGTCTGGTGGTGCGCATCATGCTGCGCTTGGACTTCATCTGGAACGGCAAAAGAATGATTTTGACCACGAGCGCGAAAAGTATGACTGCAAGGCCATAGTTCAGGGTCAGATTGTAAAATGTCGTCAGCAGCCATGCGAACGGGACGGTAATAAATGACATAGGTTTCTCCTATCAGATTTCCCGGTCATGGGACCGGATCATAGAAATCGTGGTCACCTCTGTGAAACGGGTGACATTTGCTGATGCGTTTGACGGCAAGCCACGAGCCTTTGGCCGCACCGTATTTCTCTAATGCTTCGATTGCGTACTGGGAACAAGTCGGGACGAATCTGCAGCAGGGCTGTGTCAGAGGAGAGATCCTTTTCTGGTAGAATCTTACGAGGGCGATTAGAAATTTTTTCAATTTTATTCACCGCTTTTCGGCAGATCAGCCAAAATTCCCAAGCGCGAACAGGCGTATAAATAAGCCTTTTCAAGCTCAGCATAGCTTACATGGGGGCTTCTTTGTCTGGCTACGATTACCATATCTATCCCTTTTGGCAGACGGTCCTCGTTGAGACGGTAAATCTCCCGCAAACGCCTGCGGACACGGTTGCGGCAAACCGCGTTTCCGATCTTTGTGCTGACTGTTATGCCGACCTGGTTGAAGCTTCGCCCCGTCTTTCGGAAATAAACAACGACAGCCGGAGTCGCTACACTTTTACCTTTTGCATAGAGCCTGCGGAACTCATGGTTCTTTTTCATTGAAACCGAAAATTTCAAATAACACAGTCCTTTCGTCCGAAGGCGCAGATGGTAAAAACACCTAAAGGGCGGAATTATCCGCCCTGAAAATCGGTATTACACGGCAGTGTCCGCGCCCGTGGAGTCGAGCCCCGAGACCACCTCACAGCACATACAGCTCACTGGATTAATAGGAGAGCTTGGCTCTGCCTTTTGCTCTGCGGCGGGCAAGAACCTTGCGGCCGTTCTTCGTCGCCATTCTCTTACGGAAGCCATGCTCCTTCTGGCGATGACGCTTCTTGGGCTGATACGTACGAACCATTTCGTACACCTTCCTTTCGTTGTATGGTACTCAACAGCGGTCCTGTCCGTGCTTTTCGGCTTTGAAAGCCCACTCGCACACGGCGGTCACGACCGCAGTAGTTGACAAGAAAAAAATCCCGCAGGTCTCATGATCCTGCGCTCCGGCTTCAAATTAGAAAAAGCCGGAAAACTAAGTTATTATACAGTATCCGCAAAGGCCGTGTCAACAGGAATTTGTGGCCTGTTTTCCACGTGGAAAGGCTAGAGCTGCCTGTCCAGAAGTCCGCGCAGCGCAGGGCTTTTGAGAATATACCGCAACGCCGGAAGACCCAGCACGAGCATAACGCCGGCTTCGCCGAGTCCGACCTGGCCGCCGTAAATCGCCGCCGTCTGCCAGAAGGGTCCTTCCAGGGTATCCATTGTCAGCGAGGCATAGGCAAGAACCGTTCCAACAATGGGCGCGTTAAAAACGACCGGCATCAGGCAGGCGGCAACAGATGCACCCCAACCAGTTTTTCCACTTTTTCTCGCCCGTATTCCAATCCATGCCGTGCAGAGGCCAGCAAGCAATGTCGCAAAAGAGCCGAAAACAATGTCAATCAACCCATATGGGCCGATGAGGTTTGCGATGATGCAGCCGATCGTCAGCCCGACTGCGGAGATGGGCAGGAAAAACGGCAGGATGCACAGGACCTCGGAAACGCGGAACTGTATCGGCCCATAGGCCAGCGGATTAATCATGGTCAGCGCGGCGTAAACCGCGCCGATGACGGCGGTAGTTACCAGTTTTCTTGTGTCAAGTTTCATATCTTTCGCCCTTCTATGTGTTTTCAGCGTTTTTATCCCGCAGCCCGTCGTTTTTCTCGTCCCCCCCGGTTTCTTCGTTTCGGGACCGGCTGAAAAGACAGCCGCAATAATTCTGGCGGTAAAGCCCGTAGGTTCTCGTCAGTTCATTTGAGCGCTTATACCCCTCGCGCTTTTTGAAATCGGAGGGCAGCCACCGGACACCGAATTCCTTTTCGAGTGCAAAGCCGAGTGCGTTAATCCGCTGCTCGTCCTTATGGGGGCTGACGGTCAGCGTTGTGCAAAAAAAGTCAAAATCGCCCTCTTTCGCTCGTTTCGCCGTCTCCCGCAGCCGCAGCTCAAAGCACTTTGTGCAGCGCGCACCGCCCTCCGGCTCGGCTTCAAGCCCGAGTGCCAGCGCCTCAAAGGCCGCACCGTCATAATCGCAGGGCATGATTTCAACGGCCCCGTTATAGCGGCTAAGAACCTGTTCCATCCAAAAAAGCCGCTTGTCATATTCCGCGCGCGGCTGGATGTTTGGATTGTAATATAATACTGTCAGGTCGAAATATTGGCTCAGATACTCCAGCACATAACTGCTGCAGGGTCCGCAGCAGCTCTGCAGGAGCAGCCTTTTGCGAGAGCCGTTGAGCTCGGTCATGACGCCGTCCGTCTGCATCTGATAGTTTTGCTTCAAGCGTACGGCACCTCCTTTCCGCCGGGTCTGTCCAAATGATACAGTTTTGTTGTTGACTTATGGTTAAATATTATAATACTATAAATTGACATTTGCAAAATATAATTGATGATTACGGAGCGCCTATGACAGCAAAAAAATGCACATCTGCCGTTTTGACCCTCATATTGTTTTTCTGTCTGTCGGGCAACGCCCTTGCCGCACAGTGGCAGGACTTCACCGATGTCTCCGGTCACTGGGCTGAAGAAACCCTCAGACGGGGCTTTGACGACGGGCTGATCGCCGGTATGGGCGACGCAAGCATTGCACCCGACGCGCCGATTACAGGCGCGCAAATGATCACAATTCTTTGTCGCGTTCTCAACGCGACGGAAAAGACGGACACCGCGGTTTTGGGCCTTCCAACCGATGTCTGGTATGCCGACGCCGCGGGCAAGGCGCTCAAACTCGGGCTCATTGATGCTGCCACGGGATCGCTTGATGCGTCAATGTCCCGCCAAAACGCTCTGGCAATGCTGGCAAAAGCCTTTTGTCTTATCCCTGCCGAACCGGACACGTCTCTTCTGGGTGCGTTTTCAGATAACGGCAAGATCAGTGCCGAAAATCTGGGCGCACTGTCCGCCCTCGTCTCGGATGGCCTTGTGCAGGGCTCGGACGGGTCGCTGAACGTCAATGGGCCTATTACACGCGCCGAGTTTCTGACGGTGCTTTACCGTGTTGCCAAAAACTACATAAGCGCCGACTCTCTCTCGTCCGGCACACTGGGCGGCAGTATGATTAAGGGCAGCGGCACCCTAAGCAATCGGGATATTGGTAAGGTCTGGTTCGACTGTGCCTCCGAAAGCATCACACTCTCCGCCGTAAAGGCCGACACGGTTACCCTGCGCAGTCACAGGCTCACATCACTGAACCTGTTCAGTTCGGATATTGCGCGGCTTGTCGTCGCGGTCGGGACGGGGACTATCTCGGTTGAAATCGGCGGCGGTGTGCATATCGGCAGCCTTCGCCTTGCCGCCTGTTCCGGTGCGAGCGTTGGCGCTGATGCCGACAATATTGAGCTGACCGGAAGCGGGATTCCAGTTCACATCTCGGGCGCTCATTCGTCTTTAGTTATTTCCGGTAGCGGCAATACGGTCACGCTTGCGTCTGGAACAACCGTTAAAAGCCTTAAGATCACCGGCAGCAATAACACAGTGAAACTTGCGGATGCAGCTGCGGGTTCGGCCTCCTGTGAAACACTGGCGCTTTTAGGCAGCGGCAATGTGATTTCCATAAGCGACAGGGCAACCGGTTCCGTGCAATTGACCGTCGGTGGTTCGGCCAACGAATTCACCGGTTCTTTTGGTGGACCGACTACGCTCTCAGTCATTGGAACAGACTGCAAAGTAGATGTTACCGCTCTTTCGGATCTCTCCGATTTTTCTGTCACTGGCAACGAGAATAAAATAAATGTCTCTGGCGCAAAGCCTTACGCGCTGAGTGTCGGCGGCTCTCTGAACGAAATTGCCCTAAAAAGCGCTTCGGACATGCTGGAAATAACCGTTGCGGGCAGTTCCAACTGGCTGACGCTGGTCTGCGGCGACATTCCCTCTGTCATTGTCTCCGGCAATTACAACACCTTTAACAAACTGGGTACGGGCAGCGTCGTCTCCGCCGAGCTTTCCGGCGGGAGCAATGCCCTGATTATAACAGCCGAAAACTGGCTTGAAAACGCCGAAATCAGCGGACTCGGCAACAGTGTCACAATCGACGGAGGCGCCGGAACAATCACTATTTCCGGGCGAAAGACCGTGCTTTCAGGCAGTGGAAAGGTCATAAATCTGAACCTCAACGCCGGGGGCTGCACGATCACCCTTCAGGCGGAAAACACCGTTGACAACAGCAAACAGGCCGAGGAGGACCGTGTTCTAAATCTTGTGACGCTTGGCTATAAGGGAAACTACACCCTCAAATGGGCGCAGACACACGACTATGAGACTTTTGAGAAGGAGCTCTGGGTCAACGCCAGGGATTATACAAGCGCAACGCAATACCTTTTATGGGTCAACCTTGCCATGCAGCGGGTCAACATCTTCAGCGGCAGCGAGGGCAACTGGTCCCTCATTTATAGCTGTATTGTCGGCACCGGCGCGCCCGGACGCGGCACGCCCGTGGGCGTCTGGAAAACAACCTACAAAACCATTGCGGGCTGGACAACGGACAGCTATACGGTTAAGCCCGTCGTCGGGTTTAAGGAAAATACCGGCTACGCCTTCCATTCCCGCCTGTATTATCCCGGAACCTCCACCATTTCGGACTACTCAATCGGTTTCCCCATCAGCCACGGCTGCGTGCGCATGTATGATGACGACATCCTGTATATCTACAAAAATATACCCCTCGGCTCAACAGTTGTGGTATACTGAATATTATAGACAAAAATTAAGCGACAGCGCGCTTATTGGGAGGAGCACCATGGACAAACGAACCAGCAAGGACGACTACTACCTCAGCATCGCGGATTCCGTACTCAACCGTTCCACCTGCCTGAGAAGAAAGTACGGCGCCATCATTGTCAAGGCCGATGAAATCATCTCAACGGGATACAACGGCGCACCCAGGGGCCGCGAAAACTGCTCAGATCTCGGGTACTGCACCCGTGAGCATCTGAACATTCCCTCCGGCGAGCGCTATGAGCTTTGCCGCAGTGTCCATGCCGAGCAAAACGCCATTATCTCCTGCTCCAGGCGGGACATGATCGGTTCAACCATCTATTTGGTCGGGCGCGACGCTAAAACCAGTGCGCTCATCACTGCGGCGCCCTGCACACTCTGCCGCAGGTTCATACTTAACGCAGGCATTGAGCGGGTCATCTGTCGTACGGTCGATAACGGCATTGAAGTCATTCATGTCGCCGATTGGATCACAAACGACGACTCTCTGCCCAAAGTCCACTGAATTAAAAAAATAGTGCCGCAGGGTTGAACCTGCGGCGTTTCTATTATTTGCCGAGCTGGGTTGTTTTCTTATAGGCTTCGTAAACCGCCGAGGCAACCGTCCCGCGGAAGGCGCCCTTTTCAAGCGTTTCAACCCCGACAATGGTGGAGCCGCCGGGCGAGCAAACCGCGTCCTTGAGTTCCCCGGGGTGCTTGCCTGTTTCAAGTACCATAGCCGCCGCTCCGAGCACAGCCTGCGCGGCGAATTCCTGTGCCTTGTCGCGCGGCACGCCCGCCATAACGCCGCCGTCCGCCAGCGCTTCGATGAACATATAGACATAGGCAGGCGAGCAGCTAAAAACTGGGGTCGCCGCGTCAATATAAGTCTCGTCTATAACCGAGCAGCGGCCGCCGTGCGACAGTGCCTCGATCAGTACGGCAAGGTCCTCGTCAGAAACGTCCTTGTCGGGGGAAACAAGGATGAGTCCTTTCCCGACGGCGACAGGCGTGTTGGGCATCAACCGCACAACCGGAAACGTCAGTCCCGCATGTTCAATAACTGCTTTAATGGACGCTTTTGCAACCCCAGCCGCAATCGAAACGATCACCTTGTCGCCGCTGTCCTTCATTGCCGGGCAGAGGGTTCTGAGGGTCTCATGGAGAGTGTTCGGCTTGACACACAGGAATACAAATTGCGCGCTTTTAGCGGCCGTCTCCGCGTCGGCCGCAGCACGGCAGCCCGTCTTTTCCGAGAGCGCCGTCACCTTAGCCCTATCCCTGTCATAGATTATTACGTTTTCGGGGTCTGTGCCACTGCAGACCGCCTCAATAATGGCGCCCCCCATATTCCCGGCACCGATAAAAGCAAAGGTTTTTTTCATAGTTCTGTCTCCTTTTATCAAAGCGCCGCTGAAGCGTTGCTTCGGCGGCGCTTTCGTAAGGCCTGTCACGGCCTATTTTTTGTTTCTCCCAAAAAACTCTTCGAAATAATCGTGAACGGCCTTGGTCTCCGTCTCACTGTCGACGGATGTGCGTTCGGGGACAGTTTTGATTGGCCCGCTCCTGTCGGCATAGTGGGTCTCGGCCTGGATCTGCGCGCGCGTCCTCGGTTGGCTTCTGGCCCCCTGGCGCTCAGCCAGCGCAGCTTCCTGCGCCCTGCGTCTTGCCTCCGCCTCGCGCATATACTGCTTCTTGGACCGCTGATAGCGCACCACAAGGGCAATGTAGGTGATCAGCAAAGCTAGGACAATCAGGATAAAGATAAGCACTACGGGGTTTTTAAGCGTATCCAGAATTTTAGTTTTTATCAGCTGAGAATAACTCACGTCAACCGATGAGATGGCGACGAGCTTCGACGTGCCATACACCACGCCGTCCCGCGCAATGCTAATTTCACCCAAAACCGTACCGGCCGCAATCGGGGCGACAAGCGCTTCCCCGCTCTGTTCACTGTATATCGTGATCTGCTGCTCAAAGCTTGAGTTATCCTCATCGTTCGGCATCAGGGCCTGGACGGCGGTCTCCGGACGGACGGTCACATAGTCTGCGTCCCTGCCCAGCTTAACGGGTATATCCTTGACCATATCCGTCGTTTCAAGGATATCGCGATAAGAGAAGTTCTCGAATCCCCAGTTGTAGACCGCAACGGAATCTGTGAAATTGGTGTACTCAATCTTGTCAACCTTATTGACGGCTGTGCCGCCCATAATGACGCAGAGCAGAGAAACGCCGTCCTTCTCGGCAGACGACACCAGGCAGTAGCCCGCGTCATTGGTGTGTCCGGTTTTGATGCCTTTGGCATACTCGTAATAATAGCCGGGATAAAGCTCTGAATCGTTGTTTATCAGCCCGTTGGTATTACTAAGTGTGCGCTCGGGGGATACATTTGTAGCCGGAATGGTTCTCGTGGCCGTGTTGCAGATTTCCATAAACAGCGGATGCTTGTATGCTTCAAGCGCGATGAGCGCCAGATCATGTGCCGTGGTGTAGTGGTTATAGTCCGGAAGTCCGTGCGTATTCGTGAAATTGGTTCCGGTGCAGCCAAGTTCCTGGGCCCTTGCGTTCATCATACCAACGAAGGTCGAAACGTCTCCTGCAATGTATTCGGCAATAATATTGCAGGCCTCGTTTGCCGAGGAGAGCATCGTGCAGTATAGCAGGCTCTCAAGTGTCATGGTTTCGCCCGGAACAATGCCTGAGGTACTGCCATCCTCACTCAATCCGGCCATGATGTTGCTGCTGGCTGTCACGGAATCGGTCAGTGCGACCTTCCCGGCCTCAATTGCCTCAATAGCGAGCAGGACCGTCATGATTTTGGTCGTGCTTGCAGGATAGACCTTTTCATCGCTGCTTTTGGTATAGAGCAGACTGCCTGTCCTCGCATCGGCCAAGACAACCGCCTTGGATTGCGTCACAGGGTCGGTCAGCGCAGCGGCGGAAGTCGGCATGAACAGCGCGCTTATCAGGGTTACTATCAAAATATAAGATAAAATCTTTGACTTTTTCATATGCATCTCCGGGAAAATATGTTATATTGGACATAGTATTTCACAGATATTATTTTCATTATAAGGACTTGTTCCCCGAAAATCAACTCTAAATATCTGGGCCGACATCTGCGGTCGTAAGGAGAAGGTCGTTTGAAGCTCAGCAAGGCGGAAATTGCCGCTGTCGTCATCACAGTCATTTTCATTGCCGTGACCGTCTTTTCCGTCCTTGAGACAGACGGTCAAAAAGCCGCCGTCACCGTTTCAGTGGCGGAGACAGCCGCGGCAGAAACGGCTTTGCCGGAGCTGCCTTCAACGGTCGCCCCCGAAGCTTCGGTCAACATCAATACGGCCTCGGCGGAAGAACTATCCACTCTTCCGGGCATCGGCGAAGCACTCGCGACCCGGATCATTGCTTACCGCGAGGAACACGGGGCTTTTGAAAATACAGAAGAAATTATGAGCGTCTCTGGAATAGGCGCAAAGACATATGCGCAGCTCAAGGACCGTATCACGGTCAACTGAATTGACGGAGGGAAAACATGAGAATACTTGTCGTGGACGATGAAAAGCTGCTCGTCAAGGGCATCAAATTCAATCTTGAAAACGAGGGCTATGAGGTTGATGTCTGCTATGATGGCGAAGCGGCGCTCGAGCTAGCCAAGAGCACCACCTATGACCTCATTCTTTTGGATTTGATGATGCCCAAGCTTGACGGATTGGAAACCTGTATGCAGATTCGTGCGTTTTCCACCGTGCCAATCATCATGCTCACCGCCAAAAGCGAGGACACGGACAAGCTTATCGGTTTTGAATACGGGGCGGACGATTACATCACGAAGCCCTTCAACATTCTCGAGCTGAAAGCCCGCGTGCGCGCCCTTCTTCGCCGCAGCGCTATTCAGAGCTCGGACGACAGGGAGTCCAGTCTCACGCGCGGTCACATTACAATCGACACTTCCCGCCGCATCGCTAAAAAAAGCGGCGTTGCCGTTGAACTCACCGCAAAGGAATTTAATCTAGCCGAGCTTTTGATGCGCAACCCCGGCAAGGTCTACAGCCGTGAACGCCTGCTGGATATTATCTGGGGCATCGATTATCAGGGCGACGTTCGAACGGTGGATGTGCACATCCGCAGGCTTCGCGAGAAGCTCGAAATCGACCCGGCCGATCCTAAGTGCTTCAACACCAAGTGGGGCGTCGGTTATTACTTCGGCGAAAACTGAGTTCTGCTGCGGATTAAATGGCATATAGACAATTGCCGGACGATGAATTAAAATACCTTAAGGCATCTTAAACGGAGCCGCCGAACAAGAAGCCGTTGGGAGATCGATGCATGAAAAGGCTGCCGGGAGCAAGCTCAATGACAAACAGCGTTCAGCTCAAATTTGCCGTGACCTTTCTTGTGCTGATTGCCGGGCTCATGGTTATGCTCAACACCTACCCCACCATCGTTTCGCGCGATCTGGTCTTCACCTCAAAGCAAAACTCTCTGCAGACACAGGCCAGTGTCATCTCCTCCGCACTCTCGGCGTCCGACAAGCTAACGAGCGACACGGCGCAGGAGGTCATGGGCTTTCTGGATATTCGCTCCCTCACGCGCGTAATTGTGACAGATGAGCGCGGCAAAATTGTTTACGACACTGCGGAGCTAGGTCCCGGCGTGGGCAGTTATGCGCTCTTCTCGGAAATCGGCCGTGCACTCGGCGGCGATATTGTCTGTTACTCGGTGTACGACGGCAAGGCTTTTATGACCCGGGAGGCCATGCCCATCAAGAACGGGAGCCTGACCGTGGGGGCCGTTTATCTCTATGAGTACGACGGAACCCAGGCCGAACTTATCACGGGCATTCAAAAAAATCTGCGGAACATCACCCTCCTACTCGGGGCGGTGGCCGTCATCCTCATGTTCATATTCAGCCGTGCCCTCACGCTGCGCATCACGGAGCTTGTTCGCGCGACGCGCATTGTCTCTGAAGGCGACTATGACTACCAGATTCAAGCCAGCGGAAACGACGAGCTTTCGGAGCTTGGGCGAGAATTCAACAGCCTCACCAAGCGCCTCAAGGACACCGAGGAACTGCGTCGGCGCTTCGTATCGGACGCGTCGCACGAGCTTAAAACACCGCTTGCCTCTATCCGGCTACTTTCGGACAGTATCGTCAATTCCGAAAACATGGATGCGGAAACGATGCGCGAATTCGTCACCGACATCGGCAACGAGGCCGAGCGCCTGTCCCGCACAACGGAAAAACTCCTCAGTCTTTCCAAAATGGACAGCGGCATCGGCTTTGCGCATGAGAAGCTTGATCTGCGCCATGTCGTTGAAAAAACAATGCATCTGCTATCCCCGCTTGCCAAGGAATTTCGCGTCACGATTACAACGGAACTCCAGCGCGGCTGTTATATTTACGGCAGTGAAGACCTTGTCTATAGAATTATCTTCAATCTGGCTGAAAACGGCATAAAATACAATATGCCGGGCGGACTTGTCCGCATTGTGCTCTACCGTGAGGGCGATCAGGCCGTCCTGATTGTCGAGGACTCGGGCATCGGTATTCCGGACGAGGACCTGCCGCACATTTTCTCCCGTTTTTACCGCGTCGATAAAGCCAGATCACGCGACGCAGGCGGAAGCGGTCTGGGCCTATCCATCGTGTTTGACGCCGTTCGTCTGCACGGCGGCTCTGTAAATGTCGAAAAACGAGAAAGTGGCGGATCGCGCTTCATTGTGCGCTTCCCCGCCTGCCCGGACGAAAAGGGCGAGTAGCGCAAAGCGGACGCCGGAACACGGCGCTATGTGAGGTCGATATGAAAAAGCGATTGATAGTTGCATTTGTCGCCCTGTGTATTCTTGCAGCGGGCTGCACGCCGGGCACCAGTACGAGTCCCTCGTCTGGCACGCTCTCGGTCTACCGCGAACTCTCCGCCGACTATAAGACGGACGGCAAGTTGGTCCAGCCGGACACTGTGAACCTCAACCCGACGGAAGATACCATCTCCCAGGCTCTGACGGCGCTGATGGCGACCCCCGAAAATGACAAATTCAAATGTCCGATACCAAAAACGGTGACTCTCCTGGATGCGGCGCTCGAAGACAATGTCGTGACCGTTTACGCAGATTCCGAATACCTGGACACCGGCGGGATGGTCAAAACCATTATGGATGCCTGTATAACCCTCACCATGTGCTCCATCGAGGGTGTTGACTTTGTCAATATCTGTGTCGGCAGCGAAGTCATCGAAAACAGACTCTCCTCCGAGGACTTTCTCTTGTTTGACACCATCATCAGCAGCAACAAGGCCCAGGTTCGGATCTATTTCCCGAAAACATCGGAACATCTGCTGGGTTCGGAATACCGCACGATCAGCTTTGATGGTGAAAACTCGGCCGAACGCGCTGTTCTCGACGCGCTGTTTGACGGACCGAGTTCCGTCGGGCTCAAGCGCGCTTTCCCCATCGGCACCCTTGTGATGTCCGTCTACACGCTCGACGGGCTCTGCTCGGTCAGCCTCTCGGGTCTGGACCCGGAAAACGAAGCCATGACGGCTGAAAACGCCGAACTGGCCGTATACGCCATCGTCAATTCCCTCACCGCCCTCTCCGGCATCAAGAGCATCCAAATCCTGATTGACGGCAAGTCGGTGCCAAAACTGTGGGGCTATGACATTTCAGTTCCCCTCTCCAGAAAAGAAAGCATAATCGGCTCGGCTGCCTCCACCTGAGCAGGAAGCAGAGTCCTTATATATCCTATATAAAAAGCCACGCGATACCGCCGCAGTTTCCGGCGACCCGCGAATTGGCACAGCGAAAGGAACGGATTAAGATCATGAGCAAAATCGGAACCAAATGCGTACAGGCCGGGTATTCACCCAAAAACGGCGAGCCCCGTCAAATACCGATCATTCAGAGCACCACCTTCAAATATGACACCAGCGAGGATATGGGCAAGCTCTTTGATTTGGAGGCCACCGGTTATTTCTACAGCCGTCTCCAGAACCCGACAAATGACTATGTCGCGGCGCGTATTTGCGCGCTGGAGGGCGGAACTGCTGCCATGCTGACCTCTTCGGGTCAGTCGGCAAACTTCTTCGCGGTGTTCAATATATGCAATGCGGGCGACCACGTGGTTTGCTCTTCCGCCATCTACGGCGGTACCTACAATCTTTTCAACGTCACCATGCGAAAGATGGGCGTTTCGTTCAGTTTTGTCACCCCCGACTGCACGGACGAGGAACTTGAAGCTGCCTTCCAGCCCAACACAAAAGCCGTTTTCGGCGAGACAATCGCCAATCCGAGCCTTGCCGTGTTCGACATTGAGCGCTTTGCAAACGCAGCGCACAAGCACAGCGTGCCGCTTATCATTGACAACACCTTCCCGACCCCCATCAACTGCCGCCCGTTCGAATGGGGCTGTGACATTGTTACCCATGCCACTACGAAATATATGGACGGACATGCCTCCGGCGTCGGCGGTGCAATTGTTGACGCGGGTAAATTTGACTGGCTGGCCCACGCCGAGAAATTCCCGGGTCTCACCACGCCCGACGACAGTTACCACGGCATCGTCTACGCAGAAAAGTTCGGACAGGGCGGTGCTTTTATTACAAAGGCGACCGCACAGCTCATGCGCGACTTTGGCGCGACACCTTCCCCCCAGAACTCCTATCTCGTCGGACTCGGCCTTGAATCTCTACATGTGCGCATGGAGCGCCACTGCAAAAACGCGCAGACCATCGCCGAATTTTTGGAGTCCGACCCGCATATTGCCTGGGTCAACTACTGCGGCCTGCCCTCCAACAAGTACTATAGCCTTGCGCGCAAATATATGCCCAACGGTTCTTCCGGCGTCATTTCTTTCGGAATCAAGGGTGGCCGAGCCGCTGCCGAGGACTTCATGAAGCAACTCAAGGTTGCGATCATTGCGACCCATGTCGCCGATGCACATACCTGCGTGCTCCACCCCGCCAACGCCACACACCGCCAGCTCTCCGAGGCCGAGCTGGAAAAGGCGGGTGTCCCGAGCGACCTGATTCGCCTTTCCGTCGGCATTGAGGATGTGGAAGACATTATAGACGATCTCAAACAGGCGCTGGCAGCCGTCCGCTGAAAGCACGGATTCTCCCCGAAAGGAAACCCCGATCATGTTCAAACTTCCAATACCGGACATCCTGTTAACTAACATTTATGAGCTCAAGCCCGATATGCTCGTCGCGCGAGGTGTCAGCCTTCTGCTCATGGATTTGGACAACACACTTGACACTTACCACGCGCAGGGCCCCGGCGTTTCCCTGCGCAACTGGATAGACGCGCTCAAAAGAGCCGGAATCGAACCCTTCATTTATTCCAACAGCCACGGCGACAGAGCGATGCGATTTGCAGACGCGCTCGGCATCGACTATGTCAACAAAGCCAAAAAACCCAAAACAAAGCGGCTGTTCGCTTTGCTGCGTGAAAAGAATGTCCGCCCGGCAAACGCTGCAATCATCGGCGACCAGATTTACACAGACGTGCTCTGCGGCAGCTGCGCCGGAATTCTCACAATCGCGATCAGGCCCTTGGACCTGTCCAACCCGTTCCATTATCTGCGTTACGGCGCAGAGATGCCTTTCCGCTTGGCCTATAAACGGAAAAACAATGTGAAAGAAAAGAAGGACTGACAATTGGCAAATATAGCAAAAATCAGACAAGCAATGCTCAAAGAAGGGCTGCCTGCGCTCTGGCTTTATGACGAACTCGACAGGCTCTATGCTTCCGGTTTTCTCACGAGCGACGGTGCCGTTCTCGTTCTGCCGGACAAAGCATATTTTATTACGGATTCTCGCTTCATCGAAGCCGCGATGGAGCAGGTCGAGGGCGCAGAAGTGCTCCTGTGCACGGCCGAAAACAAGGAAACCGATATTCTCCGAAGGCTGCTCACCGAAAACGGTGTGACAACCCTCGGCGCGCAGGACGGCAGTCTCTCCTACTCGGACTACCTGCGCTATCAGGAAACGCTCGGCGTCCGTTTCGTCCCCGCACAACAAATCACAAAATCTCTGCGCGAAATTAAAGAGCGCTTCGAAGTAGAAAGCATGGTAAAGGCCCAACGCATCGCGGAAAAAGCGCTTGACCACGTGCTCGGCCTGCTTGCCCCGGGCCTGACGGAAAACGAGGTCACCGCCGAGCTTGAATATCAGATGAAGAAAAACGGGGCCGAGGGCCTCGCGTTTGAAACCATTTGCGTTGCAGGCGCCAACAGCTCCCGCCCGCACGGTGTGCCGACGGACAATCGGCTGAACGACGGCGACTTTGTCACAATGGACTTTGGCTGCAAAATAAACGGCTACTGCTCCGACATGACTCGAACCGTTGCGCTTGGCAAAATTTCAGACGAAATGAAAAAGGTTTACGAAACCGTACTTGCCGCTCAACATGCGGGTGAAAAAGCGGCCCGTGCAGGCATCATTGGCCGGGAAATGGACAAAGCCGCACGTGATGTGATCGAAAAGGCCGGTTATGGGGAATACTTTGGTCACGGGCTCGGGCACAGCGTCGGCCTGCTGATCCATGAAAGCCCCAATGCCAGTCCGCGGGAGCTCCGCCCCCTGCCGGAAGGCACTGTTGTCACCTGCGAACCCGGCATTTATCTGCCCGGAAAATTCGGTGTGCGCATCGAGGATATGCTTCTAATTACCAACGACGGCAGTGAAAACCTCACAAAAGCGCCCAAGAATCTGATAATCCTATAAAAAGCGGCATCTTTGTCATAAAACGTCCTTGTCAAACGCACAAAACTAGTGTAAAATATCTTGGCTTAGGTACATTTATGACATCGTTGCATAAAAACGATTTCAAATCTCTATATAGGAGGACCTGTTATGATATCAGCAGGCGACTTTAGAAACGGCGTGACCTTTGAAATGGACGGAAAGGTTATGCAGGTTGTTGAATTCCAGCACGTTAAACCCGGCAAGGGCGCGGCATTTGTCCGCACAAAGATGAAAAACGTCATCACCGGCGCTGTGGTTGAAACTTCTTTTAACCCTTCTGAAAAATTTGAAAGCGCCTTTGTCGACCGCAAGAGTATGGAATACAGCTATGCGGACGGCGATCTCTACTACTTCATGGACTCCGAAAGCTATGAGCTCGTCCCCATCGACAAGAGCGTTTTGTCCGACGGGTTTAAGTTCGTCAAGGAAAACATGGTCTGCACCGTTTCTTCCTTCAAGGGCAAGGTATTTGCCGTTGAACCGCCCAACTTTGTCGAGCTTGAGATCACCGAAACCGATCCCGGCTTTGCAGGGAATACCGCAACCAACGCGACAAAGCCCGCAACCGTTGAAACCGGCGCCGAAATCAAAGTCCCCCTGTTCATTTCCCCGGGCGAGCGCATCCGTATCGACACCCGCACGGGTGAGTACCTTGAGCGCGCAAAGGGCTGAGCAGAGCGAATAATTCTCAAAATAATCAGTCAGACTAAACCACTGAGGTGCCGAATATATCGCAGGACGCGTATTCGGTGCTTCACACGAATACCATAGGAGGGTATAAAATGACAACATCCGAAAAAGTTGCATATCTCAAAGGTCTTGCGGACGGGCTCGGGCTCGACAAGGACAATAAGCAGGATAAATTGCTTGCCGCCATCATCGATGTACTCGAAGCTGTTGCACTGGATATAGAGGATCTCGAAGAAAACGCACTCGACCTCGGCGAAGAGATTGATGCGATTTCCGATGACCTTTCGGCTGTCGAAGAGATCGTATACGAAGAGGACGGTTACGGAGACGACGAGTGCTGCTGCGGCGACTACGAGGATGATTGCTGCTGCGGCAGCGACCATCACCACGACGACGGCTGTTGCTGCGGCGAGGACCATCATCACCACGACGATGGCTGCTGCTGCGGTGAGGACCATCATCACCATGACGACGGCTGCTGCTGCGGACATCATCACGGCGACCCGGTCTTCTACGAAGTAACCTGCCCCGCCTGCGAAAAAACCATAACCGTTGATGAGGACGTTCTTGCACTCGGAAAGATCGAGTGCCCCAATTGCGGCGAAGTGCTTGAGTTCGATATGGACAGCATTGAGTATGAAGAAGAGGACGCATCTAAAGAATAAGCCGTTCAACAAGGGTTGTTCCATCAACGGACAACCCTTGTTTTTTAAATTTTCGAAGCCCCGCAAATTTGCGGAAAATGAGCTGAAAAGTTCGGGAGAAGTTTGTTTAATTTCTTTTGCTTTGTTTATAACTAATGTTATAATAAATAATAATGGAGGTGAGCTTAATGCTATTTTTACGAGCTTGTGACACAAACGATATACCCAACGCGGCGCAAATGCTGTGCAGAGTATATGCAGAAGCCCCGTATAACGAAAATTGGCCGCTTGAACGCGCCGAGAAACGCATCAAATCTTATCTGTCCGGATCTAATTCCAGGGGATATGCCCTGATTATTGACACACAGATCGTCGGATACCTGTTTGGCAGGATTGTCGTCGCAGCACAATGCAGCAATTTTTACGTGGACGAGATTTTCGTACATCCCAATTATCAGCGCAAGGGCTGCGGAAGCATGGCGCTCAACGCTCTTCATGACGAACTCAAGAAGGACTGCATCAACAAAATTGAGCTGCATGCACTTCGCGAGGACGCCAGCTTCTATGAAAAGAACGGTTTTTCAAGATCAAGCTACGTCAATATGGAAAAAGCACTTTGACTATTACGGTATTTCGTGTTTAACCGGATTAAGAGGGCCCACTGATGACGGGGTCCTCTTTTCTTTTTTAAGCGCTTCTTTGTTGTGGAATTACGCGGAATATTGTGCTATATTGAATGTGAAGACCATAACTGGAGGGATTTGATGCGCAGCCTGAAAATTACCGCGTTAATAGACAACAAGGCAACTGGTACACTGTCTGAGGAACACGGTCTTTCCCTTCTGGCCGACTACGAAGGCCGGACCTATCTGCTTGACTCGGGCGCCTCCAACGCCTTTGCATCGAATGCCAAAAAGCTGGGTATCGACCTATCTTCGGTTGACACCGCTGTTCTTTCCCACGCGCATTATGATCATTCCGGCGGGTACGAGGCATTTTTCGAGCAAAACGGGAAGGCGAACGTGTATCTGCGCGGGGACCCGACCGAGCTGTGTTACATGAAACTCGGCCCATACAAACGCTACGTTGGTATACCGACGACCGTACTCGAAAAATATCCGGATCGTTTTATTCATGTCACACGTGACATGGCCCTCGCGGAAGGCGTGTGGCTGATCGGACACAGTACGCCCCAACTCTCCGAGCGGGGCAAGCGTGCCCACCTTTACCGCAAGACCCGCTCAGGCCTCTTGCCGGACGACTTTTCGCATGAGCAGAGCCTCGTGTTTGAGAGTGCCTCGGGACTTGTCATTCTTAACAGCTGTTGTCATGCCGGTGCGGACAACATTGTCTCGGAAGTTTTGTCTGTCCTGCCCGGCCATGAAGTTGCCGCTATTATCGGCGGCTTTCACCTGATGGGTATCCGCGGCGTCAGCACCCTCGGCGTGAGGCCAGTCGAAGTTGAAGCGCTCGGTCGCCGACTCCTGACGCTCGGCGTTAAAAAATCCTATATTTGTCACTGCACCGGAGATCCGGCGGCAAAGCTCCTGACAGACGTTATGGGCGAGCGCGTATCCTACCTTCCCGGCGGCAGCATATTAGAATTTTGAGGTGTTACTATGCCTTTCTCCGAAAAATCTCTGAGCTTTCTGTTTGAAAACCGCGTTGTGGACAGCAAGGCCTGGTTTCTTGAGCACCGCGCGGATTACGAAGCCTATGTTCTGGAACCTCTGCGCGATCTGGTCACGGCGCTTACGCCGACGATCCTTGACATTGACCCGTACCTGATCTGCGAACCGAAGATCGGGCGCTCCATCTCGCGCATTTATCGGGACACGCGCTTTTCCCACGACAAGTCGATCTTCCGCGACGTGATGTGGTGTGTCTTTATCCGCGAAAAAAAGCTCTATGACGGACTGCCCGCTTTCTTCTTCGAGTTTTCCCCCAGAGGCTTTCGCTACGGCTGCGGCTATTATGAAAGCAGTGTCGACTCGATGAATGCGATACGCGGCATGATCCTGAATGATGAGAAATCCTATATAGCCGCGCTCAAGGCTTATCGGGCGCAGTCTGTTTTCCGCATGGAAAACACCAAATACAAGCGCAGCCGCTTCCCCACCCAGCCAGAGGAAAAGCGCGAGTGGCTCGACCAGCGCAGTCTGGGCTTTATCACCGACAGCGACGATCTGGATCTGCTGTTTTCAGACACCCTCCCCGAAAAGCTCGGTCAGGATTTCCGGCTGCTCGTCCCGATTTATGAATTTATGATGGCGGCCGAAGCCCGCATCCCAAAAAGACAGTCTTAAGCATAATCTAACGTAAAGGGACAACCTCTATGGAACAGCTTTACCTTGTCCTCATCAAGTTTATCCCTGTACTGCTCCTGATCTTGCTTGGGGGCCTGATCCGAAAAATCGGTCTTTTGAAACCCGGAACGATTGAGGACCTTAAAACGCTTATCGTCAATCTTGCCCTCCCCGCACTGTTGCTGCTTACCTTTGCGCGGACGACGTTTGAGCCGCGCTATAGTCTCATCTTTATCACCATTTTCCTTGTCTGCCTTCTAATGCTCGGCCTGGGCACCCTGTTTCAAAAAAAGTTCAGCCCCGTTAACCGGTACTATCCCGCCCTTTTCAGTGGTTTCGAAACAGGCATGCTGGGCTACGCACTGTTTTCCGCTTTTTTTGGCACTGAAAACACCTACAAAATTGCTATCTTTGATATTGGCCAGGTCTGCTTTGTCTTCTTTTTCCTTGTCAATTTTTTACAGAAGCAAAGCGGCAAGCGTACCGGTGCAAAGCAGCTCCTATTAAGCTTCATCAAGTCCCCTGTCATATTGGCCATCCTTGCGGGCATCCTTATGAGCACCACCGGTTTTGCTGCTTATGCGGAAAAATTTCAGCTTACGGATTCTTTTGTGTCTGTCTTCAGCTTGCTTGGGGCTCTAGCGGAGCCGCTCATCTGCATCATCATCGGCTATGAGCTTCACATCAGCCGACAGGCTGTCCTGAAGCCTTTCCTCACGGTTTTGCTGCGCATGGTGCTGATGCTTGGCGCTGCGTTTCTGATCAACAAGTTTATCACCGTCCGTTTTCTCGGGCTTGACAAAAGCTTTGAGCTTGCGCTCTACACGCTCTTTTTGCTGCCCCCGCCCTTTGTCATTCCGATCTACATTGAATCAAATTCGAAAGATGAGAAAGCCGAAATTCTCAACACGATCTCAATCCACATTGTTATGACCCTCATTGCTTTCCTCGTTTTGGTGCTGCTCAGCTCCTGATGGAGTTCCGGCGCAGGAAAACGCCCGAGGCGATTGGGCTTATGGTGCGGCGGATATTGGCACAGCTTTATAACCCTACGGCTGACCGGCAGGGTACAAACGAAAACAAGGCGTATCGTTTTGAAGCGATACGCCTTGTTCGATTCTTTGCGGAAAGGAGCAAAAACTGCTTAAATCCGTTTAGACTGCTGCAATAATGTGTCGGCAGTTTCATTAGCAGCGCTCTCCGTATGACTTGTTTTGACGATTGGGGAAGCGCTGGCGCTCATTCTAACTTCACCCGGTTATCTCCGATACGGACGGCGATTACGCTGTCCATGTCAATGGAGGAAGATGCGTGCCAGATCACTTCATAAGGGCCATTCGGATTGGATCGTGATGCGCAGACACTCCTGAGTTTGATATCGCCCTTTGTCGTCTCAAGAACCGTAGTGGCCATCATGGGCGCACCGTATTCGAGATCAGGCGCCCCGTTTCCGGTGAGCGTCATTCCAAGTGGACTGATGGTCAAGACCACATCCGTCATCTGCACCTCGCCCACGGTAATGTCGGCAGTGATCTCCCTGACCTTTGGAACGCTGTCGAAGTCCACGTTTAGATTCCAATCTCCGGTAACCATGTTCCACGCGGTGCCCTCAAAGCAGAGCGTATAGCCTTGAAGCGCGTTTGTATCGACAGCAAAATAGTACTCCATAAAATCATATACGCTTTTTTCCCCTTCTTCAGGTCGTTGCAGATTTTCATTTGTGGAGAATCCTGAAGCAAATATTTTTGCCTCGACCCGGTTCCCGTCAGGATCCAGCAGATATGGGTGAACATTATACGGGTTCATAAATCTACTTGCACCGGAAGGCTGACCGAATTGTACCGTAAGATAACCGTGAAGTACGCCAATTGCGGAAACCCATGCCGATTTTGCCCCGGGAATATCCGACACATGTCCCACGGTTAATTTCTCGCTAGGGGCTTGCGTACTGTCTGAATATGGCTCGCCTATGTGTTCGCCCTTTGCAACCGCTTCAGGTAAATCAATATCCATGCGTATTTCGCCAAGATCGGTTCCTCCGTAACGCAGGCTATTCATTTGCAAGCAGAGCGATTGACCGTCAAAGGTATCGGGCGCACCCAGTCGAATTTGATACGCCGCAATGCCTGTCTCGTTATCAAAATATATCATCTCTGAGGAAATACTCTGCACCTTTAAGTTTGATGCAAAGCTGAGCTGCGTATCCTCTGTCACCCTGCCACGCCCCTCCGTGTCCTCAAGCGTAACGTAGAGTATCGCCATGTCGCTGTAGCTTTGCGCCGCAACGGCTGTAACCTTAATACCCTGTGACTTGGCACTTTGCTCAATCGCTTTGACCAAGTCTCCGAAGGGCGGGTTTGCCTTTGCTTTCAGCCAATCAAATCCCCCGAGGGATATGGCCGCCGCAGTGATTCCAATCAAAGCTATCACAGCGGCTATCAGACCTATGAAACGCAAAGGCTTGCGAATGCGTTTAGATTCTTTCTTAATATTGCCCGACATTTTCTCGTTCAGCTTCTTCTGAATTCCCAACATCAAATCCGGTGTTTTTAGCTCCGTATCCAATGCATCAAGCGCATCTGAGATTTGTTTCTCTTCATTATCAAAGCTCATTATTCAAAACACCTCCCGTTCAGTTCGCTGTAAATTCTCCGCCACTTTCTTCTTGGCGCGCTCATATCGCTTGCGCACGGCAGTCTCCGAGATGCCCAGTCGTCCGGCAAGCTCCGCATAGCTGAGTGATTCGGTAATTCGCCCGAGGACGATGGCCCGATCTTCGCTTGATAGCTGGCGGAGCGCACTGATTATGGCAGGACTGTACCCCGTGTCGCAGTCCTGCTCAACTATAGCCGTGTCCTCATGCAGTTCCTGAAATGACACGACCTTCCTCCGGCGCATATGGTCGATGCTCTTGTTATAGGCGATTTTATGAAGCCATGCCGACATGTTTTTTCCATCAAAGCCCGCTTGTCCCTGATAGGCGGAAACAAATACATCCTGCACAATATCTTCCGCATCCTGATAGTTGCATAAGAGTGTGTATACATAACGAAAGAGCTTTGGCCCGTAAATATGTACAGCCTCCTCGAGATTAAAGTCACTCAACAGCTATCTGCCTCCTCTTGAAACCCGGTTTCACTAACTATAACGACTATAGCCCCTCGTTTGTGACAGCAAGTCAAGATATTCTAATATAAATCTCAATTGGTCTTTAACTATCGTATCATATTGCTTAGCGTTTGTCAGTAAACACAGCCCGGTAAATGTCTGACCATTATTTATTCTGATTGCACGAAATAGGAGCCTTGACTTGTTCAAGGCTCCTATTTTAGGGTAAATTATCGGCATAAGCATCGGTCTAGCGCCCGTTCTCCAAAGGAACACTTCATATGAATCATGCGTCCAGTTTCTTTACATTCAGCATGCGGGTCGCATTGAGTATCGCTATGAAAGCAACCCCTACATCCGCAAACACGGCCGCCCACATTGACGCCAGACCTGCGGCGCCCAGAACTAAGACAAGTCCCTTGACCGCCAGTGCAAACGTAATATTCTGTTTAACGATGCGGAGTGTCTTTTTTGAAATCCGAATGGCAGCGGCAATCTTGGAAGGCTCGTCGGTCATGATAACGACATCTGCCGCCTCGATAGCGGCATCCGAACCGAGTCCGCCCATCGCAATGCCGATATCGGCTCTGGCCAGCACCGGTGCGTCGTTTATCCCGTCCCCGACAAAGGCAAGCTTCCCTTTAGCCGATTTTGTCTCAAACAGTTTTTCTACCTTTTCAACCTTATCTGCAGGCAGAAGCTCCGAGTAAACCTGATCCATACCCAGCCGCGCAGCCACCTGCTCGGCAATGACGCGGGCATCTCCTGTCAGCATAACGGTTTGGCGGATTCCCGCTTTTTTCAGCGCCGAAACGGCACGGACAGCGTCCTCTTTAAGCTCGTCTGCAATAAGGATGGCGCCGATATAAACACCGTTTTCGGCCGTGTGTACAATGGTCCCGGCGCTGTCTGTCGGTGTTTCAAACGCAACACCGAGTTTTGCCATCAGTTTGGCGTTCCCAGCGGCAATCCGCTTTCCGTCAACAACGGCCACAACGCCGTGTCCGGGAATTTCTTCGACATCGGTGATACGCGCATTATCCAGTTCCCGCCCATAGGCATTTCTGAGTGATTGGGATATTGGGTGGTCGGAATAACCCTCGGCATAGGCCGTCAGCTCCAGCAGTTCATCCTCGGAAACCCCGATCGGCAGCAGCTGCTGCACGCGGAAGACGCCCTTCGTGAGCGTTCCGGTCTTATCAAATACAACGATTTCCGTCTCAGCCAAGGCTTCCAGATAGTTACCGCCCTTGACCAGAATGCCGCTCTTGGACGCGCCGCCGATTCCGCCGAAAAAGCTCAGCGGAATGGATATAACCAGCGCGCAGGGGCAGGACACAACCAGAAATACAAGCGCCCTATAAAGCCAGTCGCTAAAGACGGCACCGCTGACAAAGACAGGCGGAATAATGGCTAGCAGCGCCGCCACACTTACGACAACGGGCGTATAATAACGAGCAAACTTCGTAATAAAATTCTCGGACTTGGACTTTTTATTTCCCGCGTTTTCCACAAGGTCCAATATCCGACTCACCGTTGATTCCCCAAATTCTTTGGTAACGCGTGCGGTCAGCAAACCATTGAGGTTAATGCAGCCGCTCAAAAGTGCCGCGCCAGGCAGAACCTCCCGCGGGACGGATTCCCCCGTCAACGCCGAGGTGTCCAGCATAGAGCTTCCCTCGACAAGCTCCGCGTCGAGCGGAATTTTTTCTCCGGCCTTGATGACAATAATTTCGCCGACTTTAACTTCGTCTGGATCGACGCGCTCAAGCCGTTCACCGCGTTTGACATTGGCATAGTCTGGCCGTATATCCATCAGACTTGCAATCGACCGACGCGATCTGTCTACCGCATAGCTTTGGAAAAGTTCGCCGACCTGATAAAAGAGCATAACCGCGACGCCTTCCTTATAGTCACCGATTGCAAAAGCGCCGATTGTTGCAATACCCATTAAGAAGTTCTCGTCAAAGACCTGCCCATGAAGAATATTCCGAATGGCCTTAAAGATGACATCGCCGCCGAGAATGGCAAACGCTGCTAAGAAAATAATCAGTGAGAGGGTGGCGCCGCTGGTTTTATATAAAATACCAAATGCATAAATAGCCGCACCGAAGATAATTCTGGCCAGCCATTTTTGGTTTTTTGTCAGCCTCATATATTTTTAATCCTTTCGCCGCATGACAGCAAATACCAGCCGCCATGCAAAAATCACCGTCTTTCCCTTAAAACGCATTAAATTAATGACGGCATACCACTCGATTTTAGGCCTTTTTAAGGATGACATCCGGCTCTATTTTCTTGATGATGCCGGCTGCAGACTTTATAATATCCTCGAATTTGGCGTCATCACCCTCTATGACCATCTTTGTCGTCATAAAGTTGATGGAAGCATCACTCACACCGTCCAACGCCTTTACAGCCTTCTCCATCTTTGACGCGCAATGCGCGCAGCCGAGTCCTTCGAGTCTGTATGTCTTTTTCATAGCATACCCCTATCTTTCAATTAATCTTTAATAACACCCATTCAGTTGAGCAATTGTTCAACTGATACGCTTATTATAGTTGAAGACACGCTCAACTGTCAAGACCTTTTTTATTTGCAAATGCCTGTTTTTATAAAAAATGATGGGCGCATTTTTAATGGTTTTGTCCCACAAGGCTGTTTAAATCAGCGGCAGTCTGTGGTAGAATTGATAAAAGTAATTGATTAATCGCATGCAGCAATCCTCACCGCGAACGAAAGGAGCCGCCATGAAAAAAGACGATATACTCTGTGACTGTGAAGTCATCCATGCCGATGCTGTCGAAAAGGCCAGAACGAAAATGCCGGGAGAGAATGTGCTCTGCGATCTCTCGGATTTCTTCAAGGTGTTAGGTGACAGCACGCGCTCAAGGATCATAGCGGCGCTTGACGTCGGCGAAATGTGTGTGTGCGACCTCGCGGTTTTGCTCGGCATGACGAAGTCCGCCATCTCGCACCAGCTTGGCTCTTTGCGGCAGGCAAACCTTGTCCGGAACAGGCGTGAGGGGAAGGTCGTGTATTACGCGCTTGCCGATGAGCACGTTCGGCAAATTTTCGAGATGGGCCTTGAGCATATCTGCGAAAAAAACGGTGACCACGAGGGCTAAACCCGAAGTGTGATAGATATATGCGACATCCATTCGACGAAAAAGCTCTCCTTGGCGTAAGAAAAAACGCCCACCCTGTCGTCAATATCAGCTACCTGTTGGCTGTCTGCGTTCGCCATCACGGCACGCTGTATGTATCGGGCGTCCGGGCTTGGACTCCCAAAATAAACTCGCCCGACCGCCGGCCTTTGCAGGCAGCATCGTTGGGCGGCCGGCAGTCAAATTGATCAAAAAGGTGAGATGCATCGTGGGTAAAAAGAAACTGGTTCTGGGTGCAACAGGATTTATCGGCTCGGCCGTCATGCGGGAGCTGCTTAAGGACGGCGAGTCGGTGAAGGTCGTCGTTCGAAATAGCAGCAACACGGCAAATATCGACCCCTATGACGTGGAACGCGTCTGCGCGGATATGATGGATACAGCCTCCATCAAAAAGGCCTTGGAGGGCTGTGACACGCTCTATATCACAGCGGCCTATTTCGCTCATTGGGCCCCGAATCCGCAAAAGCTCTATGAGACAAACGTGGGCGGCACAAGAGCCACCCTGCAGGCCGCTCTGGAAATGGGCGTGGACAAAGTCGTCTACACCAGCACCAATAACACCATTGGCGCGCATGGCTCTCCGCCCGTTGATGAAACCGCGGACTTTAACCAGTGGGATATTGACGATGACTACTCCAAATCCAAATACTTTGGAGAAATTGAGGCCTACCGCTTTGGGGCAAAGGGGCTGCCGATCGTCATTGTGAACCCCACCTTCGTTATTGGCACCAACGACATCCGTCCAACGCCTTCCGGCCGCATGATCATTGATGTTGCTTCCGGAAAAGAAGCGCTCTATATGGATGCCCGCACAAATATTATTGATGTCGATGATGTCGCCCGAGGGGAAATATTGGCGGCTCAAAAAGGTCGGGTCGGCGAACGCTACATATTCGGCAACACCAATGTGACTGTGCCGGAATTTTATAAACTGATTGCGGAAATCGCGGGCGTTAACCCGCCTAAGATTAAAGTCCCCTATCCGATTGCCATGCTGGCCGGTCATGTTTTTGTAGCGCAGGCGGCCCGCACAGGCAAACCGCCCTTTGTCACCCCCGGCGAAGTGAAGATTGGTCACCGCGGTGAGTGGTATGATTGCTCCAAAGCCTTTAATGAGCTGGGAATGCCGCGTACGCCCCTGCCGGAGACGATAAAAAAGGCAATTGAATGGTTCCGGGAAAACGGCTATCTTCCAGCGCAATAGTGCATTTTTTATGATATTAAAAACGCCTTGTGCCGACGAAAGTCCGGCACCTGGCGTTTTTAATGCTTTACATGAGGCCATCTCTAACTGGCTTTGGTACCGCTCCTCTTTGATTGATACTTTCCCCATGATCCTTTAATTTCCAAGAATAAAGACTTGACATCAACGTACAAAGAATATATCATAATAATATATTATAAAGTTATGTGAGGCGCTTATGAAAATCAATACGGGCAAAACCCGTTACATTGTGCTGGGGCTGCTGGCCCACAGTCCGCAAACTGGGTATTCCATTAAAAAAGCCATCGAATTTCAATTCAACCATTTCTGGCAGGAGAGCTACGGGCAGATTTATCCGACCCTCAAACGCCTTGTAGCGGAAGGACTAGCCGTTGAGACTGCCGATTCCGGCAACGGCCGAGGTCAAATCACTTACACTATCACGGATACGGGTAAGGCGGTCTTGAAAGACTGGCTGTCCGAGACCCCGGAGATTGAAAAGCTACGGTATGAAATTTTGCTCAAGCTTTCTTTTGGGAGCAGCACGGAACCCCCTGTAATTCTTGGACATCTGGATGATTTTATAGCGCGTATCAATGCACTCATTAAGGAAATGGAAGGCACGATCCAATTGCTCCATTCCCTTACCGAGCAGGGCGACGACCACACTTACATTGAACTGACAGCCCTCTGCGGAAAATACACCTACACCGCCATGCGGGACTGGGCACAGGAGGCCAAAAGTCTCATTGCAGAAAGGATGCTCAAAAATGAGACAAAAGGTTCGTAAGGCAGTTCTCACTTTTACCGCGCTGTTGTTTCCGCTTTTGTTTCTGTTCCTGTCGCCGTTCATCATTATCATGGGGGCATCAGCCGGCATCCTCAGCGGCAGTGCGCTGGTCTTCGGTTTTCTGCTTGTCAGCTCATTGATTGGCAGCCGCTTATTCTGCGGCTGGCTTTGCCCCGGCGGCGCTATTCAGGAGCAGCTTGCCGGGGCTAACGACAGGCTTTGGAACGGCAGGATTAAAAATGCCCTCAAGTATGTCATCTGGGCCGTCTGGCTAAGCTTCATCGTTTATTTATGGATCACCCACCAGCCTCTTAAAGCAGATTTCTTTTTCATGACCGATGTGGACGTTCATATGCTGCTCATCTATTTCATCATCACGACAATCATCTATCTGTTCACCCTTTTTACGGGTAAACGGGGGATGTGCCACAGCGTCTGCTGGATGGCGCCTTTTATGGTCATCGGTGAGAAGCTTGCCGACCTTTTACATATCCCGCGTTTTCGCCTCAGGGCCGACAAAGCGGCCTGCATCTCCTGCGGGCAATGCAGCAAGCACTGTCCGATGAGTCTGAATGTGCTGGACATGGTGAAAAGCGGCAGCATGGATTCACCGGAATGCATCTCGTGTCTCCAATGTGTGGACGGCTGTCCCAAGAAGGTTATCATCTGCGGTATTCTGACAAAACACTAAAACTTAAAGTCCTCTTTGCGTGTAAAGCAGATTGAAATAATTGTGGCTGCAAAAATCTCGGTTCAGGTATTCGGCGATGATCTGAACCGGGATTTTTTGTGCGCACTTCTGAAGTGCATTCTATATCGCGCTTCAATCAAATTACAACATAAATTAATTTTATTAATTTTTATATTAATTTTATTAACACTCCTATTGACAATATTGATTCTACGGTGTATATTCTAGCCATCAAATACTTCTGGATGGTGAAACGATGAAATATAAAGCGCCGGGGAAATGTCCCGTATGCGGTGAGCGGCTCTCCATAACAAAGCTGGGCTGTCCCAAATGTGCCACGGCAATTGAAGGAGATTTCCAGCCCTGCGAATTCTGCCGTCTTCCTGAGGATGACCTTGAATTTGTAAAGGTGTTTATCAAATGCCGCGGCAACATTAAGGACGTTGAAAAAGAGCTTGGGATATCCTACCCCACCGTCCGGGGAAAGCTCGACGCCGTTATCCGTGGACTCGGCTTTGACGTTTCCCCAAAAGATACTCTGCAAGACAAGCAGCTTAAGGAATCCGCCCGAAGCGAAATCCTCGATCTACTGGCTAAGGGCGAAATTACGGCAAAAGAAGCTACTGAAAAAATAAAAAATCTATAACGACCGGGAGGTTCGAAAAAATGAGCGAGCAATTAAAAATACTTGAAATGATTGAAAACGGGCAAATTTCCGCAGCGGAGGGGCTAGAACTCCTTGACGCATTAAAGGCCAGCGCTGATCCCACTACGCTGCAAGGGGGGACCGAGCTGGCGGCGTCGGGTTACCGCAATTATAAGTTTCTCAAAATTAAAGTGACCTCCGATAATAAAACCGTGAACGTTAATGTCAACATTCCCATCCGTCTGCTCACCACAATCGGCGAGATTGCTGGAAAGGTCAGCGCCTATATTCCGGCGGATGCGCGGTCTCAGATGGAGGCAAAAGGCGTTGATATCTCCACCATTGATTTCGGCAGAATCATCGACGATGTACTCAGCGGCACGCTGGATGATCCGAACATTGTCGATGTTGAAGCCTGGGACGAAGAACACAAAACCACAGTCAAGGTTCGGATCTATGTGGAATAGGGGCTTTCATACTTTATGGTTTCGCCTCCAAATGGAAAACGGGAAGCATGTTAGACTTTGCTTCCCCATTTCATTAAACGTCTTTCGTGAGCTTTTAGATAGTATACTGGATGTAGTAAGGCTGGGCTGCGCCTTTGTTCCGAAAAAGCCCGAACCGGGGGCACAGGCCTCTATCCACACCGCAAAAGAGCTTATCCAAATGGTGATCACACTTCTTGGCGCCATAACCGACGACGGGCCCTATGAACTCGTGGATGTCAGCGCCCATAATGCGAAAGTCCAAATTAAGATCAGATAGGCCCAGGCCGAACGGAGAAATAATGACTAAACTAACTTTGAAATATGTATCCATTGTAATTTCAATCTACATTGTTGCCATGCTGCTGGATCGGGCAAATGTCCACAGCGTCTTCGCGGTGCTCATTATGGGGCTCGTTTTACTGCTTGTCAATTTGTTTTTAAAGCCGGTTCTGCTGCTGATTGCCCTGCCGTTTAATCTGCTCACCTTCGGCTTGTTCAGCTTTGTTGTCAACGCACTAACTATCATGATTGCGGACGGTTTGGTTCCAGGTGTCCATATGGGGGGCTTTCTGAGCTGTCTTCTCGCAGCCGTCTTGATTGTGATATTTAACAATCTGCTGATCGACGCAAACCTCCCTGCAAAGGGACACCGCCGCTAACGCATTAGTATAACATCAATAGAAGAGGAGATTTCGGGTGAAATCTCCTCTTCTATTGACTTTGTTCAAATTATAAATCTGTTTTGCCTACATCCTTTTTTAGATCAGGTTCTTTATCTCCGACGGTATGTTTTTCGAAGATGGGTTCTTGAATAATCGTGGCTAAAAGCGTGAAAACGGCGGGCATAAGCAGCATTAAAAGCGGAACGCGCCAAATTACAAAGACCGTCAGCGTCAGCATGCATACAAGCCCCAACGTTTTAAGCGGATAGCCCAGACTCAGATAAAAACCTGTTTTGAGGATCGTCCAGGTTCCTTGATGAAATCGGGCCAGTAATGGAAAAACATATGCAAAGGTACCCGCAAAAATGACAGCGAGGACGACAACAATGGCCCAGTACGCAACGAAATAGCCGACTTCCGAGGATATTCCCGCGCCCAACAGGTTATAAAGGAACAGCAATCCACACCCACCCGCAAAGGCCAGAGAAAGCAGGAACCCCTGTTTCATATTATCTCTGAAGAGGCCAAAGAAGGTGTGTGTCAGCGTGTCTTCTTCATCTCGTATCACGCGCAGAACCGTGCCGTACAGCGCAGCCGAAGACGCGGCAATGGTCACAATCGGTATGCAGCATACCAGCCAATATGCGCTCACGATACACAGATCCGCAAATGCTTCCAAAATACGCAGTGCAGCGCCGCCCGCCTGGCGAAGGTCCATTCAAATTCCTCCTTGCCGCATCAGAAAAAGGGTTTTTTAATTTCCTTCGGTCGACTTTTGCCGGTCATCCTCAGCATTCCAAGTTTCTGCCATCCTCTTTGCTGAATACGTGTGCGACATTGCCGCCGAATGTGAATGAAATGGTCTGGCCAGCCAAATAATTGGTATTGTTTTGTCCATACAAATCCATGGTCGGCACGATAAAAATAGAATCCTTACCGCAGGCCTTCAGATGCAGATGCATGGTACTTCCCATGAGTTCCGATACATCAACGATACCCCGGAGCATTTCCGGCCCATCCCCCGCAAGCATAATATGCTCAGGACGGACGCCCAGAATAACAGGCTGGGGCGGTACCTGATGCTGTGCCAACGCGCGCTGTTTTTCGTCTGAAAGAACAATATGCGCATTTTCAATCTGCACCGCGTAACCGGTTTCTTCCTTGAGGAGCTGCGCATCGTAAAAGTTCATCTGCGGCACCCCGATGAAGCCTGCCACAAAAACATTGGCCGGGCTGTGAAAAACCTCTTGCGGCGTACCGATCTGTTGGATAACGCCGTCTTTCATGACAACAATACGGTCGCCGAGCGTCATGGCTTCTGTCTGGTCGTGGGTGACATAGACGAAGGTCGTGTCAATGCGCTGTCTGAGCTTAATAAGCTCGGCACGCATTTGGTTCCTGAGCTTGGCATCCAGATTAGAGAGTGGTTCGTCCATCAGGAAAACCTTTGGGTCGCGCACAATGGCTCTGCCAATTGCAACACGCTGGCGTTGGCCGCCTGAAAGGGCCTTCGGTTTTCGGTTCAGATAATCGGTAATGTCCAGTATCTCCGCCGCTTCCCGCACCTTTCGGTCTATCTCCTTTTTGGGCACCTTGTGCATTCTAAGGGAAAATGCCATATTTCCATAAACCGTCATATGTGGATAAAGCGCGTAGTTTTGAAAGACCATGGCAATATCCCGGTCCTTGGGTGCCACATCGTTTACCAGTCTGCCATCGATATGTAATTCGCCGCCGGTAATTTCTTCAAGCCCGGCGATCATTCGCAGCGTCGTCGATTTTCCGCAGCCCGACGGCCCAACCAAAACAATGAACTCCTTGTCGGCAATTTCCATATTAAATTCTTCAACCGCAACAACGCCTTCGGATGTAATCTGAAGATTATTTGACTTCTCTTCCGCTTCCCCCTTTTTACGCTTGCGCCTTCCGCCATCAGCGTTGGGATAGATTTTTTTCAGGTTTATTAGAGATACGGTTGCCATATTTATCACTCCGGCTGAACTTGATTTCACAAATGCCAGCCTCGCAGGCAGTCGTTTGACGGCTGCACCGCATTACGACAGATCTCCACACTGCCGCACCGTGAGCAAAACGGTTTTTTTCTTCCCCCATTCGTTGATTCAAACGCGTAATATAGTGGAGTCACGCGTTCAATCGTATTGCGGCGGACCTCCGCCGAAAAAACGGAAATGATGCTGTGCGGTTTAAAATAATTACTACTAATAAAATGAAAACCTTTTTAGCAAACTTATCAGACCGAATATACGTTTGGATGCTACAGGTTTTCTCCGTTTTCCGCGATCACGCGGCTGTACCACGCAGCGCTGTCCTTCGGAATCCGCTGCTGTGTCTGATAGTCCACATAGACGAGGCCCATCCTTTCACCGTAACCGCAGTTCCACTCGAAATTGTCGGTAAGCGACCAGTGAAAATAGGCTTGAACAGGAACGCCGCCTTCAGCGCAGTTACGGAGACTGCGGAGATAGCGTGTTAAAAAGTCTATTCGGTCGGCATCATGCACCTTGCCGTCAAGATAGATGAAATCATTGCAGCTCACCCCGTTTTCGGTGATGAGAATCGGCTTATTATAGCGTTCCCACAAAAATCGAGGGCCATAGGACAGGACCTCCGGCGTGATCGGCCACTTCAAAGCCGTTCTTGGACAGCCGGGGGCTTTCGGTATATATTCCGGTTTTCCGTCTTTTCCGGCGTGAACGAGACTGCCGTTATAAATATTCAGTGCAAGGCAGTCAAGGCCTGTGTTAATTATACTAAATTCAGAACGAGGCACGTTTTCAAACAACGCTGTGAGAACAGGATCATCTGTTTCCGGGTATCGGCCGAAAATGATGGGGTCCAGCACCATTGGGTGCGTAAACAGCCAATCGCTTTCCGAAACGGTAAAGGTCTGACGGCGTGCGGCTTCCATGTCCGCTTTGCAATCACTTTCAGGATAACACAGTCGCCCAGTCGAGGCCAAACTAATTCGGGCGCCGTCATCCGCCTGTTTAATCGCGCGAAACGCCAGTCCATGCGCAAGAAGAAGATGATGCCATATGCCAAAAAGCGCCGGCGTCGGTAGCTTTTGTCCCGGCGCATGGATACCCGACTGAAAGCCGAGCTGCACCACACACTGCACTTCATTCAAGGTAAAGTAATGGCGCACCCTCCCCCTGAAATGGTCTGCAAGTGCCTTACAGTATCGGGCAAAGGCCTCGCAGCAGCTCTTATTTTGCCATCCGCCCTTATTCTCAAGTGCCTGCGGTAAATCCCAGTGGTAGCAGGTCACATACGGCTCGATGCCGTGACGAAGGCAGCAGTCGATAACACGGTCATAATAGGCAAGGCCCTTCATGTTAATATGGCCGTCGCCCTGCGGATCAACACGCGGCCAGGAGACAGAAAAGCGGTACGCCTTTATGCCCATGGCAGCCATCTGTTCGATATCTTCGGCAAAACGGTAATACCCGTCACAGGCTATTTCGCCGGAATTGTCATCAAAAATAGCCCCTGAATCTCGGCAAAATGTATCCCATATCGAGGGAGCCTTGCCGTCCTCATAAGGGGCTCCCTCTGTCTGGTAAGCGGAGGACGCAGCCCCCCATATAAAACCCTTAGAAAAGCCCATTTCAATCTCCCATCTTGACAGTGACCTCTGCTGTTTCGCCGCTTGGTATAACAGGCAGCAGATTGCCGGAAAGCCGTTTTCCGTCTACCATGATGGAAACAATACCTTTTTGCACACCTCTAGCATTGTCAACACTTATATGATACATCGCGCCGCGAAAAATGCGCGTCACAGTGAACTGTTTGAGGCAGGCCGGAATACAGGGATCAATTCTCAGACCTTCCAGCGTGGGCTTGATGCCCAGTATGTGCTGGCTGACATTAACAAAGGTCCAGGCCGCGGTGCCGGTCAGCCAGCTATTCTTGCCTTCTCCGAACGTGGGGGCATCTTTTCCTGCAATCATCTGGCAATAGACATAAGGCTCTGTACGGCGGATTTCACTGATATCCTCCAGGTATTGCGGGCAGGTCTTTTTATAAATCTCAAAGGCGCGGTCACCGTGTCCAAGAACGGTCTCGGCACAACTGACCCAGGGATTATTATGACAGAATATTCCAGCATTTTCCTTATATCCCGGCGGATAAGATGTTATTTCTCCAAGCTCCGGATGATAAGCGGTGTATGCCGGCTGCAGCAGCACAATGCCGTATGGGGTATCCAACCTGGCCCGTACACTCTCCATCGCTTTTTCCGCAAAGCCGTTTTCCACACCGATTCCGGCCATAACACACATTCCCTGGGGTTCAATATAAATCTTGCCTTCTTCGCAAATGTGGCTACCGACTGGCTGCGCATATGCGTCAAAGGCGCGGACAAACCATTCGCCGTCCCAGCCGTCATTTAATACCGCCTTTTCCATGCACGAGACCTCATTCATGGCTGCCGCAGCCTCGTCTTCAAGGCCTGTGCAGCGGCAGATATCGGCATATTCCCGGCCGGATTTAACAAACAGCCCGGCAATAAACACACTTTCCGCCACGGGACCGGAAGAGGGTCCGAAAGTTTGGAAACTCTCGCCCGGCTCTGTGGAGAAACAATTCAAATTCAAGCAATCGTTCCAGTCAGCCCTTCCAATCAGCGGCAGGCCGTGCGGTCCCTTCCGTGAAATGGTGTATTGAAAGCTGCGGCGCAAGTGTTCCATTAAGGGCGCCGACTGATCGGCATCATTGTCAAAGGCGCAGGGCTCATCGAGAATCGTAAAATCTCCGGTCTCCCGCAGATAGGCGGAAACGCAGGCAATAAGCCACAGCGGATCGTCGTTGAAGCCGCCCCCCACATCCATATTGCCCCGCTTTGTCAGCGGCTGATACTGATGATAGGCGCCGCCGTCCGGAAATTGGGTTGCCGCAATGTCAAGTATGCGCTCTCGAGCACGCTCGGGCATTAAATGCACAAAACCGAGCAAGTCCTGACAGGAATCCCTAAAGCCCATCCCCCGGCCCAAGCCACTTTCGAAGTAGCTGGCGCTCCGACTCATGTTAAAAGTAACCATACACTGATATTGGTTCCAAATGTTGACCGCTCGGTTTAAGCATTCATCTACGGATTGCAGCGTAAAACGGGAAAGGAGCACCGTCCAGTAATCATTCAGCGCGCTAAATGCCACATCAAACTGCGCATCCGTACGATATTGATTGATAAGCGCTTCCGCCGGTATTTTGTTGATAACATCGGGAGATATAAATTTGTCGTTTTCCTCATTTTCACAGTAGCCCAGCAAAAAGATAAAGCTGCGGCTTTCCGATGGCTTCAGTTCCACGTGCAGATGATGGCTGCCGATAGGCGCCCAGCCGTGGGCAACCGAGTTGCGGCTTTCACCTTCAAAAACGCTTTCTGGCTCGCTAAATCCGCGATAAGCGCCGCAAAAGGCCTCTCTGTCGGTGTCAAACCCCTGAACGGGTGCGTTCACGGAAAAAACAGCGTAATGGTTCCGACGCTCTCGGTACTCTGTTTTATGGAAGATGGCGCTGCCCGAAACCTCGACCTCGCCCAGCGAGAAATTTCGCTGAAAATTTGTCATGTCGTCCATTGCATTCCACAAGCAGAACTCTACCAAGCTGAAAAGCTCCAGCCGCTTTATCGTCTGTCCGTTATTCGTGAGTGTCAGTCGGGTCAGCTCACAGGGTGAATCTATCGGCACAAAGACTTCCTGCTTTGCGGAAACACCGTTCTTGCTGCTCTGAAAAATGCTGTAACCCAATCCGTGTCGGCATTCATAGCTGTCGAGCGGAGTCTTTGTGGGCTGCCACCCCGGATTCCAAACCGTGCCGGCATCCTTGATATAGAAATAGTGCCCATTGGAGTCCCCCGGACAATTGTTGTAACGATAACGTGTAAGTCGCAAAAGCTTTGCATCCTTATAAAAACTGTAGCCGCCGCCGGTGTTGGAAATCAGAGAAAAAAACCCACCGCAACCCAGATAATTAATCCACGGAAGAGGTGTTTTAGGCGTTGTGATGACATATTCGCGTCTCTGATCATCAAAAAATCCAAATTTCATAAAGCACCGGCCTTTAATATATATTTCTTAATCGATTAAGTCAAAATGCATCTGCTTAGTATAAAGGTAGCTGATATGCAAATGAAAATCAAGCAAAATTTTTTACTCAATTTACATTAAAGACAATGTATTTACTGATTTTCTCAGATAATATTAACTTATTTAGAAATAATTGCCCTATATTTTTATTATTTCAGTGATATTTCAGATTTTCAAGGCTCTAATAAGCAAAATATACAAAATTCATAAATGAATTTTAGAGAAGCATTAGAAATTGGGATAATTGACAAAAATCACTTGCAAACACAAAATGACCGTCGTATGCTTATGTTACGAAATCGTTTAAGCCGAAAGGATGCAAGCTGTGGCATGCAGTTTGTCGGGATCATGATATGGTGTCAATTAAAGATATTTCTATAGCGTGCGGCGTATCCACCGCGACGGTCAGCAAAGCGCTCAATGGTGCACCTGACATCAGCGAAGCCACGCGAGAGCGAATTTTTCAGGTATCGGAGCAAATGAAGTATCGCCCCAATGCGGCGGCACGCGCATTAAAAACAAACAGAACCTACAATCTCGGCGTGCTGTTTAAGGACGATGCGGACAGCGGCCTGACACACGAGTATTTTTCGGCCGTGCTTGAAGGTTTCCGAAACGAGGCCGAATCCAAAGGCTTTGATATTACCTTTATCAACACAAACAACGCCTCCATGAGTTACTATGATCACTGTGTCTACCGCAATGTTGACGGTGTGGCAATTGTCTGCGCAAACTTCTCCAATCCGCAGGTACTGGAGCTAGCCAAGAGCAATCTGCCGGTCGTCACGATTGACTACGTGTTTAACGGTAAGATGGCCGTGCTCTCCGACAACCTTCAGGGCATTACGGATTTATTCCGCTATGTTTACGGCAAGGGTCATCGTAAAATTGCGTTTATCCACGGCGCGCCGTCGAGTGTTACCGAAGCCCGCCTCGTCGGATTTTATAGAGTCGCCGAGGAATACCACCTGGACATTCCCGATGCATACGTTCGTGAAGGTGTTTTCCATGACCCTGCAAGCTGCGCACGCATTACAGGCGAGCTTCTGTCTTTGCCCGAGCCGCCAACCTGCATTTTGTTTCCGGACGATTTTTCCGCGCTGGGCGGTATCAGCGAAATTCGCCAGCGTGGCCTTCGCATCCCGGAGGACATCTCCGTAGCAGGATATGACGGCATTCATATGTCGCAGGTTCTAGACCCGCCTTTGACGACTATGCATCAGAAAACCCGCACGATGGGCGCTACCGCCGCAAGCCTGCTTATCGAGATTATTGAGCACCCGAGAACGACATTGGCCCGCACCACCGTCATCAGCGGCGATTTGTGGAACGGCAAAAGTGTCGCCTCCCTTGATTCGTGATTAACCGTAAAGGTTACAATTTATTATTTTTTAGGAGGATTATCATGAAAAAGCTGTTTGCGCTGTTTCTTGTGGTTGTTATGGTAGTAGGCTTAGCGGCCTGTGGCGCCTCAACCGTAACCGCCAGCCCCACCGCAAGCGCCGAGGCCGAGAGCACACCCACTGCGACGCCCACGCCAACGCCTGAAAGCTCACCTATTCCGGAAAACACTGTCACCGGCGATCCTTCTGCGGCAGACGCCTTCGTAATCTGGGGCTGGAACACAGATTTTGAAAACATTCAAAAGGTCATAGAGGCTACTTATCCCGATCTTGCAAAAAGAATCGTCTTCGTCAATGCCGGCGGTTCCGATTACTATCAGGACAAAATCGATGAAATTCTTCAGGACACCGGCAACAAGCTTTATCCCGACATGATGCTGCTGGAAGTCGACTACGTCAAAAAATACGTAAACTCCGACTATTTGATGAACGTCAATGATCTCGGCATTAGCTCCGCCGATATGTCGAATATGTATAACTACAACATCCAGCTCGGTACCGATGCAGGCGGCGCAACCCGCGCGCTCTTCTGGCAGGCCACCCCCGGTTCCCTCCAGGTCCGTGCCGATCTCGCCGAGAAATATCTTGGCACCACAGATCCCGCCGTACTTCAGGATAAGTACTTCTCCAGCTGGGACAAGATCATTGCCGCCGCAAAAACCGTTAATGATGCTTCCGGCGGCAAAGTAAAACTGTTGTCCGGCTATTCCGACACCATTCGCATCTTCCTTAACAGCGCCCGTAAGGTCGGCTGGTACGATACAAATGATGTCATTCAGGTTGACGACCTCATGGTTCAGTATATGGACCTTGCAAAGACCATGTACACGGATGAAACAACATACAATACCACCCAGTGGGGTACGGACTGGGCTGCTCAGAAGGACGGCGACGGCGTGTCCACTGAAGCTGCGATCGCATTCTGTGGCTGCCCCTGGTACACCTATTGGTGCCTGACTGACACCTGGGAAAACAACACTATTCTTGTTCAGGGCCCCGCTCAATTCTACTGGGGCGGCACCGGCATTGCGGCAACTGTCGGTTGCTCCGACACGGATATGGCCTCCAAATTAATGAAAGCCATTACATGCGATACTGATTTCATGATCAAGATTAATGCGCAAAACAGCGACTTTGTCAACAACAAGGAAGCAATCAAGTATTTAATGGCCAACAACCTCGGCAACTCCTCCAAGATGTATGGCGGCCAGAGCCTGATTAAGTTCTACAGCAGCTCTGCAGATAAGATCGATGCCTCTACCGTCACCGACGTGGACCAGAAAACGCAGTCTCTCTTCCAGACACAGGTTGATGCCTATGCAATGGGAACAAAGGATAAGGACACCGCCATTGCTGATTTCAAGGCCAGCGTACACGATCTGTACTCCTTCCTGAAGGTGAAATAAACATCTGAAAGCGCGCATAGCGCCGTCAAGGGCGACGCTCTCTCCACCAATGTCGGAGAGAGCGCTGCCCTTCAACGAAAAAAACAGTTGCGCGTTCCTGTTTTCGGCAGCGACCGATTCTGTAGCAGAGGAGGAGGAACATGGGCAAGTCCGATAAACCCGTCAGAATCAAAAGCATCAGTTACAGCAAATACGGCTATTACTTTATAGCCCCCTTTTTTATAGTTTATCTTGTATTTCAGTTGTGGCCGCTGATTTCCACCTTTTATTACAGTTTTTTTCAGTATACGACGAGGAACCTGAAAACGACGATCAGTTTCTGCGGCCTTCAAAATTACGAGAATATTCTGGGTATTACCGAAGGTGAGCGTGCCTATTTTCTGCTCTATCTCGGCAACACGCTTGTCATATGGCTTTGCAACTTCATACCGCAAATTTTGTTGGCCATGTTGATGGCCGCTTGGCTGACCGACGAACGCCATCGTCTGCGCGGTCAGGGCCTGACCAAAATCATGGTCTACATGCCAAACATTATTACCGCCGCATCCATCTCGGTCCTGTTTGGTGCCATGTTCTCGCAGTATGGACCGGTGACGGCCCAGTTGCGAAACTGGGGCTGGCTATCCAGCAGCTTTGACTTTATGCGGAGTGTCACGGGGACGCGCGGCCTGATTTCATTCATTCTTTTCTGGATGTGGTACGGCAATACGACGCTCCTGCTGATTGCCGGCATGATGGGCATCAACCCCACGCTTTATGAGGCCGCCGACATCGACGGTGCCACAGGCTGGAAAAAGTATACCAAAATCACGCTGCCCCTGCTGAAACCTATTATTTTGTACGTACTGGTCACCTCCTCCATCGGTGGCCTTCAGATGTATGATATCCCGGCGCTTTTCAATTCCGATATTACCGGCGCTTTGATCGGCCTGCCGGATGATAAAACAACCACGATCGCCATGTACATCATGCGCCTTTACAAATCTGACGCGGGACGCGCCGCTGCCGTCTGCGTCATGCTGTTTATTATTACCCTCGTAATCAGCATGTTCTTCTTTATCTCCCTGCGTGATAAGGAGGCCAAGCCGAAGCGCACGCGGGTGAAGGGAGGCGGCAAGCAATGAATGCTCAATCAAACGCTTCCGGCGTCACGCTTGAAAGCTACTCCCATAAAGTGCGGATGACTAAAGCGATACGGATTATCGTCTGCGTGTTCCTCTGCATTTTGAGCCTTCTTCCTTTTCTGATGCTCTTTGTTAACGCAACGCGTGATTCAAACGCCATCAAAACGGGCATCACACTCCTTCCGAGCAACTATCTTCTAAAAAACATTGAGACGCTGACCACGAAATCACAGGGTCTCGGTATCAATTTCTGGCTTGCCATGCTTAACTCCTTTAAGATCGCGGTTCCCGCCACCATTTTATCGGTCTATTTTTCAGCGCTGACCGCCTATGGCATTTACGTCTATAACTTCAAGTTCAAAAATGCCGCCTTTGCGTTTATCCTTGCGGTTATGATCGTCCCTAACACCGTTGCAGCCATCGGCTTTTACCGTTTTATGCTTAAGCTGGGCCTGTCCGACTCTTACATTCCGTTAATCATCCCCGCCATAGCCGCACCTTCTGTCGTCTTTTTTATGCGGCAGTATTTCCAAAGCACCTTATCCGTCGAAATGGTGGAGGCCGCACGCATTGACGGTTCCGGGGAGCTGCGCACCTTCAACACCATTGTGCTTCCAATCGCAAAACCGGCGCTGGCAACACAGGCCATATTCCAGTTCATTGCCAGCTGGAACAATCTGTTTATGCCGACCCTGATTATCAGCACGGATGCCAAAAAAACACTGCCAATGTTCGTGCAGATCCTCAAGTCGGATCAGTTTAGAACGGATTACGGCATGGTTTATTTGGGTCTTGCCGCAACGATCCTTCCCCTGTTTATCGTCTACTTCATTCTATCAAAATACATCATCGCAGGGGTTGCACTCGGCGGTGTTAAAGAGTAGCTTTTTCATTTTTCCTCCTTTCTTTCTAGCAGGAAGGCACCCCTACGGGTGTCTTTCTGTATGTCAATCCGCTTTTCGGATTGAAGAAAAAAAGCTGCTTGCTTTGCCCATTTTATTCTTTTTTAAGGTCATTTTGTTTAATTTAAACCCGATCTGTTCACAAAACATTAATGAATAATGAACAAACTTTTAGAATAGGTATTGTCAAGACCTCGATTTTCCTTTATAGTCTAAGAAAATTAATAATGACGCATATATAGCAAAGGCGCTGTCTTGAAAGGACAGCGCCTTTTTTATATAAATTATATTTTTAGGGGGATTATAAATGGACGAAATTCTAAGTGCCGTTAATGGCGTGGTATTCCCGGTCTGGTTTCTGATTGGTGCCGCACTCGTGTTTTTCATGCAAGGTGGTTTCGCGATGGTCGAAACCGGTTTTACACGTGCAAAGAACGCCGGCAACATCATCATGAAGAATCTCATGGACTTCTGCATCGGCACTGTTGTCTTTGTTCTGCTCGGCTTCAGTCTGATGATGTCCGAAAATTACTTCATGGGTATCATCGGCATCCCTGATCTGCAAATTTTCAAGAATTTTTCGGAGTTCAATTATTCCAGCTTCGTCTTTAATCTGGTGTTTTGCGCCACGGCAGCCACGATTGTATCCGGTGCTATGGCGGAGCGTACCAAATTTTCGGCCTATTGCATTTACAGCGCAATTATCAGCCTGTTTGTCTACCCAATTGAAGCCGGATGGGTCTGGAATTCTCAGGGCTGGCTTTTTAACCTCGGCTACATCGACTATGCGGGTTCCTCCGCAATTCATATGGTCGGCGGCATAACCGCCTTCATTGGCGCGGCTATCCTCGGGCCCCGTATCGGCAAGTACTCGGTTGACAAGAAGACCGGCAAGAAAATCTCTCACGCCATTCCCGGCCATTCCATCACGCTGGGCGCACTGGGTGTCTTCATCCTTTGGTTTGGCTGGTACGGCTTCAACGGAGCAGCAGCCACAAGCATCGAACAGCTCGGTTCAATTTTTCTGACAACCACAATTGCCCCCGGTGTTGCGACCTGCGTCACCATGATGTTTACCTGGATCAAAAACGGCAAGCCAGATGTATCCATGTCTCTCAATGGGTCTCTCGCCGGTCTTGTTGCCATTACCGCAGGCTGTGCGAATGTTGACGCTTTAGGCGCCACGATTATAGGCGCCGTGGCGGGCATCCTCGTTGTTGTTGCAGTTGAAGTCATCGATATGAAGCTGCATGTAGACGATCCGGTCGGCGCTGTCGCCGTCCATGGCGCAAACGGCATGTGGGGCACCTTGGCAGTAGGCCTGTTTGCAACCCAAAATGCACCGGGCGCATCGGCAAACGGTCTGTTTTACGGCGGCGGCTTCCATCAGCTCGGCGTTCAGGCAATCGGTATTGTCTCCATCGCTTTATGGACCACCGTTGTCATGATTATCGTTTTCCTAGTCATAAAGAAGCTGAACGGTCTTCGTGTTACGGCTGAGGAGGAAATCCAGGGTCTTGATTTACCGGAGCATGGACTTGTCAGCAGCTATGCAGACTTTATGCTCGCCGTTCCCACGCTGGATGTCAGCGGTGCATCTATATCTGCGCCTGCTGTCCCCGTACCGCATGAGGTTGCCATACCGGTACAGAACACGGCACATCCTGATGCAAAGCTGACAAAGGTGACGATTATTACAAATCAAAACAAATTTACCGCACTACAGTCTGCGCTTGAGGGCATCGGCATATCGGGTATTACTGTGACAAACGTTCTCGGATATGGCATGCAGAAGGGTCATCCTCAGCTTTACAGAGGCGTTCCTGTCGATTCGATCCTGCTGCCGAAGGTTCAGGTCGACATCGTCATCAGCAAGGTTCCGACAGATCTGCTTGTGAAAGCTGTCAAAGATGCGCTCTACTCCGGCAAAGTCGGCGATGGGAAGATCTTCATCTATGACGTTGAAAACGTCATCAAGGTCAGAACAGGCGAGGAAGGATACGCCGCGCTGCAGGACGAGGAATAAATCTTTCGGCTCTGTCTTCCGGCAACGAAACCCGCTTATGCACATCCTGCGTCAAGCTAAAAAATCTGGACTCGTGATACATTAAGTCCCGACTTCTGCGCTTTTAGAATAGTTCACACCATACAAAAGCCCGGATATCAATTTGATATCCGGGCTTTTGTATGGTGTGAAAGCGTGTATCTTTGTATTGGGGGTTCGTTTTTTCTTCCCATCACCGCTGGCACATTTGAAGTTCTTTTTCCATTAAATCAAAAAATTCCTCGATAGAGGCTTTGTCCTGCGTATCGCCGTAGAGTCCGGCGCCGATTGTCATCTTGTCATTGAAGCTCGTTACCGACATCTGAAAATAGGGTCGGTATTTAATCGAAGCATACATGACTGCGTTATCCACAGCAGCGTCTTCAAAATATAGTTTTGATGCGTCCAAAACGCCAATATTGGTCATACTGATCTTTGGATTTCTCAGCGATTTTTTAAGAACACGGTAAACATTAATAAGCGGAACCTTAAACCCCGCGTCCAGTTTTATAAAGGTGCTTATCCCCAGATGATTGGTCTTTTTGACCTTCATAATGGCACTGAGCTTGCTCAGCGTGGTCCCGAAGGCTTCATTCGGCTCGACACACAGTCTAACAATGGTCGTTGAAGACAGATTTGTCAGCGCGTTAAAATTCTTATCCTTCAGATACCTGCGCATATCAATCATGATGGGGACGGCAAGTATTTTCCCGCGCATATTCAGTATTTCCGAAAGGACCCGAAAGTAGGCCGTTAGGACGACATCGTTCACGGTTACACCGTTTCGTCGGCAGCAGTCTTTGATTGCCTGATAGCATTCCAGTGAAATCTGGCGGGATATGATAAATGGGGCGGTCACCGCCGATTGACTAAGCGGAAACGACGAGCCGGTGTCCTGATTGTTATCCTTTCCACCGAAGAGCAAAATCTTTGCCTTCTGGGCAAAACTAAAGACCCGAGTGACCCCCTTGAATCCTCTGTCCCCATCAATAATAGTGTCGGGAAGGTAGGCAGGGTTTTTAATGAGCTGGGAATAAATATCCGAAAAAAGATAGATAAGCTGTTTCAATCCGGCGGCATCGCTGACCATATGGTTGATGACCACTGATAAAACATCGTTTTGGGCTTGCAGCAGACAGAACTTGATTTGCGGTCCGCTTGCCTCATCGGTTTTGGAGAAAGTAAAGCGGTCAAGCTGCTCTTGGTTGTTCACAACGGCAAAAAGCGTCTCCCCGAAAGACCTGTCCTGATCTTCCCAATAGGATTTTTCACCGCACGCATGATAGCTTCTCGATAAAATCGGGACTGCTGCGACCAGTAATTCTGCCGCCTTTCTCATAACGGCGCTGTCCACGTGGTTTTTAAAGCAGACCACACAGTGAACCTGATGATCGCTGAATCCGGTCTCTTCATACAGATATTGAAAAAGGTCAAAAATACCAGCCTTGTATTTCATGGCTAAGCCTCAATTCTCAAATAAGATCAATTTTGTGAAAGCGGGCACTGCTAATGGACTATACTACTGCTTATCACGCTTTTTAGCAAGCCCATCGGTGTTATGAAAATAAGCCCACCTGTCTTGTATTAAGACCTGTGGGCTTATATGTTTAATACTCCGCTAAAATTACTGCAAGCTTGTGTCCGGCATCCAGAGACAGCAATCATGTGTCACTAAACGCACTTCATTTTATTGTCTTATCTTCTTGCTTGCTGCTGGATTTCATATCCTCATTCATCCGAGTGATTCTCTGCGTGACGATATCAATTTGCTCGGTCTCCTCATATCTGTCGATCAGGTCGCTTTGGATCATGTCGTCATATTTTCCGACTTTCTCTCTTGAGAAGACAAACTTAAGCAAGATCGGCGTGATAATGGTTGTAATGATGACAACTATGATGGTGGGTCCGAAATAGACCGTGCTCATAAGCCCTAGCGCGCTGCCCTTGCTTGCCACAATGAGTGCAACTTCGCCGCGGGATATCATGCCCACACCGATTTGCAGCGATTCACTGTTTGAATAGCCGCAAATTTTAGCGCCGGCGCCGCAGCCGACGATTTTAGTAATAATCGCAACAATTAGCAAAGCAACTGAGAAAAGCACGATGGCGGCCGACATTTGCGGCAGTTCAACCATAATGCCGATACTGGCAAAAAATATCGGAGATAGAAGCAAATAAGACAGTGTTTCAAACCGGCTGGTGATGTATTTTGTCCTTTGTGTGTTGCAGATTATCAGTCCGGCAAAGTAGGCGCCTGTGATATCCGCAACGCCGAAGAGGCGCTCGGACAGATAGGCCAATATGAGACAAAAGGCAAATGCAACAATAACAAAGCGCCTTAAATCCTTGTCGTATCTTTTGAACCAGATCACAAACAGCTTGTAGGCTATGAAGCCCACAACGCCAATAAAGATAAAAAATAGCACAATTTTGAACAGAACCGTAAAAATGCTGATACTCTTATCGGCAAAACTTGATACGACCGTCAGTGCAATAATACCAAGAATATCGTCAATGAGGGCCGCGCCCAAAATGGCGTTGCCCGCACGGGTGTTCAAGCGGCCCAGTTCCTTAAGCGTCTCAACCGAAATGCTGACAGAGGTCGCCGTCAGGACGACACCAATAAACACATTCTGTAGAAACACGTTGGTGCCACTGTCCCCCGCCCCACCCAAGGGGAAAAATTTTGCAACAAGATACCCGCCGATAAAAGGAACGATAACTCCGATAAGTGCAATGACAAAGGAGGCTTTTCCCGCTTTTTTCAGCTCGACAATATCCGTTTCAAGCCCAGCTGTAAACATCAGTATGATCACGCCCAATTCGGCGGTCTGCTGAATGAAGGACGTTTCCTGTAATATATTAAGGACGGCAGGTCCCAAAACCACCCCTGCGATTAGCGCGCCGACGACCTGAGGCATGTGCAACTTCCTCGTAAACAGGCCGAAGAGCTTTGTTGAGATGAGTATCAGCGCTATGTCTAATAAATAGCGGTATGACATGTCATTATTCACATCCTTGATAAGGCAAATTATATAAAAACTATACGCCTATTTTTAGCATTATGCAACAACAGAATTATCGGCATTACTTATGATTCCCATAGAAACCTATCGGCATTACCGAATCAATAAGTTTAAAAAGAGGAAATCATAAACTTTAAACCGGCAGTTGGTGCTTTGCTTATTGAACAATGACAAAACATTCTTACTTACCAGCTGGATTCATGCAGCGTAAATAAAATTCACACAATAGCGCGGCTTCCGAGTGCAGGTTACCGACCTCCGAATACGCAAAATAATCAGTGCATGAGATCCTTAAATATCGTCTGGTATCTGTCAGGAAAAACGCTGTTTTTTCGCCAGACAAAGGTGAAGCTGTTGAACATTTTGAAATCAGCCAAGGGTATCTCTCTGAGCACACCGCTTTCCAGTTCCCGTCTCACAGCTGCTTCATATAGAAATGTTATTCCGTGACCGCGGGAAACCAGTGACTTGATAGCGCTGATGCTGCCGATCTCGGTAATCTGCTCAAAGTCTTCAAGCGAGCAGTTTCTTTCCTCCAGATACCGCTGGAGTATTGCTCTTGTGCCCGAGCCTCGTTCTCTTAAAATAAGATGTGAATCAAAAAGATCCCCTATGCGTTCCGGCGTATTTTCAAAGACATAGCTGTTACCGGAGACAGCAATGAAACGCTCGCGCGAATATACGCGCGAATCATACTCCGCCTTATGAAAATAGCCCTCGACAACAGCAAAATCAATCGCACCTGCTTCTATCTTTTTCAATAGCGTTTCAGTATTATCAACCAGCATTGTTATTTTCGCCTCAGGATACAGTCTTAAATAGTGCGCAATTTTTTCAGGCATAACGTAGTCTCCGATTGTCAGCGTTGCACCAAAAATCAATTTTGGCTGCGCCTTCAATTGAAGCTGTTCTTTTAGGACCAGTTCATCATGCTTCATGGTTGTCGAGGCATTGAGAAGCAACCGTCCCGCCTCAGTTAAGGTCAGTTTTTTCCCCTCATAACTAAACAACTTAACCGAGTAATATTCCTCCAAAAAGCGTATTTGCTGAGATACGGCCGGCTGCGTAATGTGCAGTGCCTCCGCCGCCTTTGTATAGTTGAGGAATTGACAGACCGTTATAAATGTATTGATCCTGAAATCCAGCATAACATCACCTCTATCTCATATTATCATAAATAATATTTATTATTCTATTATAATTTATAATTTTTATTTTTGACTTGAGTGTGTTATCATGGGCATCGCGAAAGGTTGTGTTGTGATATGAACTGGTTAAAAACCAATTGGTCCGGCATCGGCGTGTGCATCCTAATTGCTGTACCCGCGTGGCTACTTGGGCAGCATGTCCCCATCGTGGGCGGACCTGTTTTTTCAATTATTCTTGGCATGATTGCAGCGCTGCTCATAAAAGAAAAAGCTAAGCTTAGTCCCGGCCTTGCTTTCACATCAAAAAAAATACTCCAATATGCGGTTGTTCTTTTAGGTTTCGGTATGAATCTATCTGTAGTTGCCGTCACAGGACTTCAGTCTCTGCCAATCATTGTTTCTACAATCAGTGTCTCTTTTCTTGTATCGTTTGCGCTTTACAGGCTGATGAAAATTCCATCAAAGATTTCGGTTTTAGTTGGTGTAGGTTCGGCTGTGTGCGGCGGTTCTGCAATTGCGGCAACCGCTCCTGTAATCGGTGCAAACGACGAGCAAATTGCGCAGTCAATTTCCGTCATATTTTTATTTAATGTGATCGCAGCGCTGCTTTTTCCGACTCTCGGTAATATGCTGGGTCTCTCAGACTATGGCTTTGGCCTTTTTGCAGGTACGGCCATTAATGACACCTCCTCTGTAACGGCCGCCGCCACGGCATGGGATGCCATACACGGGTCTAATACGCTTGATACGGCTGCCATAGTCAAGATGACCCGAACACTGGCCATTATCCCAATCACACTGGTACTTGCCTTATATAAAACGAAGAAAAGCGCCGACGGTACTGGCGCTAAAGTAAACATCAAAGACATATTTCCTTGGTTTATCCTTTTCTTCGTATTGGCATCCATCATCACAACGGTATGCACCTCTGTGGGTGTGCCCGGAGCCGTATTTTCGCCGCTCAAAAGCCTCAGTAAATTTTTTATTGTGATGGCGATGGCCTCCATTGGCTTTAATACGAATCTGGTTCAACTAATAAAGCGTGGTGGAAAGCCCATTTTTGCGGGCCTTTGCTGTTGGATATGTATCGCTTGCGTCAGCTTGCTGATGCAACACCTCCTTGGGATCTGGTGAAAATGTCTGGGGAGCAAGCCCAGATACAGCATACGCCTCTGTTAAAGGTAGTCCTGTCCCTTTGAAAAGCAGGAGGTATTTCCGGCTCTGGCCGCAAACACCTCCTGCTTTCTGCTATCTTATTTTATCGGCAAGCTTTTCAGCGCCTAGGGCATGATGGCACTTTCTTCAGTCAGAATCCGAAGTCTAGCGCTTGCTGATGATGGGTTCCTTTGCCTGTCTAATTCTAGGTGGTATCCCGCTCTTCGCTTCTCTAAAAAAGGATCCGCTTCCCGCCGCTCCGGCGCTGGCCACGTCGAAGTCGAAGGTAATATACTAAGCGGGTTGGGCCGTTGTAGTCGCTATATAACCGGGTTTTTCTACAGCCGACCTTTTGAGAAAAGCTAGCCAGCACGCTTTTCCGCACATCCTGCTCATTTGTCCCAGTAGAAATAGGGCCCGCAAGCGTCCTCATGAGTCTTCACATAGGTCCACTTCTCTACCGGGTCAAATACATATATGTCCGCCTTATCCATGGGCCCATTAAAATCCAGATCTTCTGAATGAAGCAAGGAAGCGTTCCTTATTTCAAAAGATTCCTCTGCGGATTGAAAAAACAAATAGACTGTGTCTTTTTGTATGCCATCAAAGGCCCCTCTTGCCTCGTCCGATTTTAGAGCTTCCAAAAGGTCGAAGCTAAAAATATGCCACTTAAATTGATCGCTATATTGCCTCGTCTGTTTTTTTAATTGTTCGGAAACCCGTGATGCAAACAGCCCATCCCATTGTGCTACAATATCGTCTTTATAAGCAGCGACAACTTCCAGCCCGCGTTTTGAAAGCGTTATCAGGTGTTGTTTGTATTCGTAATTTAGAATATGGGTATCATAATCAATAATTTTATCCAAAATAGCATCAAGCAGCTGTGTTCTGTTCGCTTTTTCATGGGTGTCGTCCAGCTGATCAATTTCTTTTTCCAAGTTATTTAACCCATCAATATTTAATATTCTTCGGGCGATGCGTTCCATTGCTCTACCTCATGACAATTTATCCTTTCTTCATTATATACTAAATATTAACATGTGAACGGGAAAATCTCTCTACACCGCTCTGGACATAAAGTTATAAAGCATAACAGCGGCATCTTGTCGGGTAATGCTGTTTGTTGGATTGAACTTTCCCTTCGAATTACCACTTACAACGCCAAGGGCCTTTGCAATTGCCACATAGCCGTAATAGTCCTTCGTAATTTTACTGTCGTCCTTGAAGCCGCACTTATATATTCCGCTCAGCTTTGCTGCGGAACCGTATTCGGTCGCGCCAATAAGCATCTTTATAAATTCGGCGCGGGTAATCTGCTTATCGTCGGCTCTTTCGGCCTTCGTCAACATTTTGTAATTGTACGCCATCTGATAGAGGCTATCGTTATCGTCCGTCGTATATCCGACTGCGGACAGAAGCAGTATCAGCGTGTCCTTCTGTGTCAGAATTGCCGTGGGTTTAAAGCTCGTACCGGCAAAGCCGATTCCGTACTTCGCCAGTTTTTCAATTTGCTGTTTACCGTAGCAGCCATCCAGATCGTCATAAGAAAATGCTTGCGGCGCGCCATCTGCCCCTGTGATTGCCTTGCCTGTCTTTGCATCGACGCCTGTGACAAAGCGCTCTGATTCGTATTTATAGGCAAGTACCAGCTTTCCAGCGGCGCTGTACTTGACAGCATCCGCCTTTGGAGTATCCCCCGCAACCGATACATATTGCAGCACGGTTTTGTAACAGGCGGTATATGCAGCCATCGCGGCATCAATCTTTACAATGCCTTCTTTTGAAGTAAAAGTCACGCCGTCCATCCAGTTTGTTCCAAAGCTGTCTATTGTGCCATCATATCTGTTGACTGAAATTGAAAGCGCGTTTGTTGGGAAGATAATTCCGTCCGACATCTGTGAATAGACAAAGCTGCCGTCATCTGCCGAGCTATCAAAGTCGTTGTAGGCCGCCATTTTAAATTTTTCGGTGAAATACTTGCCTAAAAATGCTTCGGCAGTCATCTTGAGTTGATCATTTGTCTGCGCTATGCTCTCTTTGCCCCCACTGTTATAGGTATTCATAGAAAGCAATGTGCAGGTCTTCGCGTCAATCGTTACGCTTTTGCCGAAACTTATCGGACGAATCCCGCCAGAAGCTTTCATGCTGCTATAAGCTTCCGGAAATCTTGATTGAATAGTTATTTCATCGCCAATATTTTTGCCGTAGTCAAGTGTACACTGCACCTCGCCTGTTGTTTTATTCATGAGATAGCGCACGGCATTCAGTGTATAGGTACTGTCTACGCCAAGCACGGCAATAGCCCGTACGGCAGCATCCAGCTGGGTTTTGGAATAAACGCCCTTGAGCGTATCGACCGTGCCCTGCTCCACGTCTGAAAGGCCGGTCTCAGCCTTTTCATCATCACTGGTCGAATTTTCGGCACCGCCGTATGTGGGATATGGATAATATCCGCCCTGATAAACATCAATCAACGCGCCGGTATCGGCATCAACCGCCTTATCTTGTGAATAGACGGGGATGTACTGAAGCACGGCTGTCTTCCCGTCGTCGCCGAGAACATACTGAAGCCTCAGTTTAACATTCCCCTTAAGTGTCAGCCCGGCCTTGTCGACGGCAATAATGGGTGTTGCGGAGGGAATGCTACCCGTATAGCTTCTGAGAAATTCGTCTCTTGAAAAGCTGCTTACGCTCAGATCGCTTGTCTGCACCGCTACTGAAAAAGTAAGCGGTGTTTTCAATCCGTTGAGATTGACAGTGCCATAGAACTGATAGGCGGTGACATTTTGAGCGCTGAGATTCGAGTCATCTTTGCTGAAGCTTATCGTCTCACCCTGTGCGAGCAGTTTTTCGATAAAGGTCTGCGCCGCCTGCTGGGCTTTATCGCGGCTCACTGATGGAAAAGCCGGAGCGTATGAACTGTTGCCGTAGTCATATCCGCCGTCCGTACTTCTGTAATAGGATATTACTTTGCCAGTCGTATCCGCACAGACGCTGAGTGACTGCCCGTCCTTGCTCCAGTCTAAATTCCAATAGCTGAAGCTTCCGTCGGTCGCAAGATTACCGTTAAAATCCGTATAGCTGTCGTCAATCCCCAGTGTATTCTTCACAGTCAGTGTGACCTGCTTCAGCGCTGCGTCCTGGCTGTCCTCCGCCATGGCCGGAACCGCCATAGCAAGCAAAAGTGTTACGCATAAAGCAATTGAAAGGACGCTTTTTTTCATTTAAACATCTCCGATCACGATTAATCATTTGCTGTCATAATGTATATGACGAAGAAAAACCAAATTTTGTTGCAGGACAAAACACCTGTTTTTGATGTTTGTTTCCTATCTTTTACTGTCGATCTACTGCCGGTCGGCTTTGGCGGGCAGGTCAACAGCATAAAATTAGCACTATGTAATTAAACATCCATGTATCAGATCAAAACCTGACACATGGATGTTTTGTTGGTGCACCAAGGCAAACCAAATACGAGCCCATATTGTTTTCTTTGGCCGCACGCGTTGCTTCGTCGGCAGATTGACATCCATAAGCATATAAACAAAGGCTTTAAATTTTTTAAACCCTTGCTGTTATTTAGTTAAAACGGACGCCTTCGCGTCCGTTTTGCGGAGGATTGGGTGCAATCAGCTTTTCAATGGGTAGCCCCGGTATCTACTGAAACATTGATTGCCGATCAACAGAGGCCGCGGATTTAGCCATTATGGGCAGGACGGAGGGGTGGACATATTCGCATTTGGGAGAATCATATAGATGTCGCAGCCTCCTCCTTCACGGTTTTCAATTTTGAGCGTTGTGCCATATATTTCTTTAAGGCGCATATTCACATTATAGATTCCCACGCCATGGCCGTTCATCTCGCCATTGAGTAACACTGGAATTACCTCCGGATCAAAACCCTGACCGTCGTGCTCAAAATAAGAGGTTCTGGTTATACCTGACTGTTCATTAATAGGTCAACACCTCATAACCCGTTTCGGTGACGAGAACTGTTTTTTCCCATTGCGCAGAAGGCTTCCCATCAGTAGTACGAACAGTCCAATTATCGCATTTATCTGTTACTATTTCGGATTTTCCCATATTTATCATAGGCTCTACAGTAAAAACAAGTCCGGGAACCAAGAGAATTCCCGTTCTTTGCTTGGTCACATAGCCGACCCAGGGATCTTCGTGAAATTGCAGACCAATACCGTGGCCTCCGATTTCTCGAACGACAGAATATCCATTTTTCTTTGCATGCTCATGAACCGCTTGCCCAACATCTCCTAGAAATCCCCACGGTTTTACTTGTTTAATGCCCAGTTCTACACACTCTTTCGCGACATCAACCAGTTTTTGTTTCTCAGCGGAAACAGCCCCGATGCAAAACATGCGCGAAGAATCCGAAAAAAAGCCGTTATAAATTGTAGACGCATCAATATTTACAATATCGCCGTTTCGCAGGAATACACGCTCAGAGGGGATACCATGGCATACAACATCATCGATGGAGATACACACGCTCTTGGGGTATCCGTTATAATTAAGTGTTGCTGGAATGCCTCCCAGTTCCTTGGTTTTTTCGAAGATGAGCCGGTCAAGCTCTTCGGTGGTGATTCCATCAACCGCATAATTTGCAATGAAATCCAGTAAAGCGATGTTTCGTTTGCTGCTTTCCCGAATACCTTCAATCTGCCGTGTTGTTTTAAGCAATTTTCGATGAGGTACTTCATATCCCTTTAAGCGGTAGTTTTCAATTTGTTCCTCAATAGGGCCATGACATTTCTTGTATTTTCGACCGCTGTCACACCAGCAGAGATCATTTCTTCCAAACTTGTCAGACATTTTATCTCCTCGCATTAACAAATTCGGAGTGAGCAATACGCCCTATAGACTAAGGTGTGCCAAGAGAAAGACCGGAAGTTTTCCGATATTGGCGTGGTGAGCATTGAAATGCTTGAAAGAAAGCTCTTGCAAACGCTTCAGATGACGAGTACCCGTACCGGAAAGCAATATCGGTTATTCTGTCATTGGTCGTGCTAAGATCATGCGCTGCAGCCCTTAACCTGCATCGGACGAGAAATTGTTTATATGTCATACCCATGTGCTCCCGAAACTTTGTAGAGCAGTAATACGGTGAATAACCAACATATGATGACATATCTTGCAGGCGTGGGTTTTCCATTATATTATTTTCTACCCATTTTGCCATTGTTTCTATTGTTTGAACGGACATTTGCTTCACCCCTTTCTCCAGTATATCAATTCTCACAGACAATTACCTGATATAAGTTGCACATATGATATAAGATACTTGCCGATAGTCACCGTAATTTGACTGCAGCAGGAGTTTATGGATGCCTTTAATTGCTGCACAAATTATAAAACAGCATGGCTCTTCTACAAATAAAAGGCGTATTTTATAAATAATCTGAAGCGATTATAATCTAAATCTTACCATATAAAAAGAGAAAATCCATGTGCAGGTTTGAATCCTGACACATGGATTTTTATGGTGCCGGTGGCCGGACTCGAACCGGCACGCCTTTTACAGCGGTGGATTTTGAGTCCACTACGTCTACCGATTCCATCACACCGGCACGTGACAACGGTCATTATACAACACAGATGCCCATTTTTCAAGTACCAATTCTCCTTAATATCCGGACGGACGATTCAACCGCGCGTATTTTTACGGCCGATGCGCATACTTTCTGTGCATCAATCTTCAGAAGCCGAGAAATGTCTCTTTACAAATACCCTATCAGGGTATATTATATAAATACCCCCATAAGGTATAGGAGGCGGGATAATGAAAGAAGAAAGCTATGACATTGGCGGAATGCACTGTGCCGCCTGCTCGTCTGCGGTTGAGAGAGTTACGCGGAAACTTCCGGGCGTTGAACGCAGTGATGTGAACCTGCCGATGAACCGGATGACCATTGTCTACAATGAAAGTCTTGTTACACCCGAACAAATTGTCAATAAAATTGAAAAGGCCGGATTTACCGCGGCGCTTCGGGGAAAAGAAACCGAAAAAAAGCTTGTTCAGGCAGACAACTCTGCCGGCCAAGAACTACTGGCCGAACGGCGCAGTCTGATTCTTGCGGCAGTCCTCTCTGTCCTGCTGCTCTATCTCTCGATGGGATCCATGCTCATTAAGAATTTACCGCTGCCGGCGCTTTTGTCCATGGAATCGCATCCGGTCAATTTTGCCCTCACCCAGCTTCTGCTGACGATTCCGATACTCTACATCGGCAGGCGCTTTTTTATCGGCGGCTTCAAATCGCTGATAAACCGCAGTCCAAACATGGACGCGCTTGTGGCAGTCAGCTGCACGGCCTCTTTTGTCTACAGCCTTGTCAGCACTTATTTATTGACCGATGAGCCGCATATGCTCCACAATCTATATTTTGAATCGGCGGCGGTCGTTATTACCCTTGTTCTTCTCGGCAAACACCTTGAGGCTAACAGCAAAGAAAAAACGAAGAGCGCCATTACAAAGCTCATGGCGCTGACCCCGGACACCGCTATTTTGATCCGGGACGACAGGCAGTGGGAAGTCCCGACCGAGACGCTTAAAAGAGGCGATCTCGTGCTTATCAAAGCGGGAACCAAGGTGCCGCTGGATGCCCGCGTCACAAAAGGTGACGGCAGTGCGGACGAGGCGATGCTCACAGGCGAGAGCATGCCGGTCGAAAAAAACGTCGGCAGCGAAGTTATCGGCGGCAGCATTCTAATCGGCGGCGCGCTCTATGCCGAGATTACCCGTGTCGGTGAAGAGACGACCTTATCCAAGATTATTAAGTTCATTGAGGATGCCCAGGGCAAAAAGGCCCCGATTTCGAAAACCGCGGATAAGGTAGCGGGCGTTTTCGTCCCAATTGTTATGGCGATTGCGGTCGTTGCCCTAATCGTCTGGCTGATTGCGGGCGAGCCTTTCTCCTTTGCACTCAGGATTTTTACAGCCATCCTTGTTATTGCCTGCCCGTGCGCGATGGGACTTGCCACGCCGACTGCGATTATTGTCGGAACCGGGCTCGGTGCGTCCAAGGGTATTCTCATCCGCAGCGGCGAAGCCCTCGAAATCACGCACAAAACCACTGTCGTAGTGCTCGACAAGACAGGCACCGTCACCGAGGGAAAACCGCGTGTAACAGAAATTATTTCACACAGTCTTCCGGCGGAGACGCTTGTTTCTCTTGCCGCAGCGGTCGAGCATTTGTCGGATCACCCGCTGGCAAAGGCCGTTTCAGAAGAAGCGCTGGCAAGAGGTTTAGTCAGCGATTCCCCGCTGTCGTCCTTTGAAAACCTTTCCGGTCTGGGCATAAAGGCCGTGCTGGAAAGCGGCGAAACCCTATATGTCGGCAATACAAAGCTGCTCGAATCAGCGAATATACCGGTCGGGGAGTATACCGACGACCTCACGCGTCTGGCCTCACAGGGTCAAACGCCGGTGCTCGTCGCAAAAGAGGGCCTCGTCCTGGGTGTCATAGGCATTGCCGATACCGTGAAAGCGGGCAGCCGAGAAGCTGTTGCTAAGCTTCACGCCCTCGGCATCCGAACTATTTTGCTTACAGGCGATAACAGGCTCGCTGCTACCGCCATCGGTACCGTTGTCGGTACGGACGACGTGATTGCCGAGGTGCTCCCGGGGGACAAGGCCGCCATCGTTGAGCGGCTTCAGAAGGAAGGAAACGTCGTGATGATGGTGGGAGACGGCATTAACGACGCCCCTGCCCTGACGCAGGCTGATGTGGGCTGCGCCATCGGCAGCGGAAGCGACATCGCCATTGAATCTGCGGACCTCGTCCTGATGCGCAGCGACTTAAACGATGTACCAACAGCCATTACGCTCAGCAGACTCACCATACGCAATATCAAGCAAAATCTCTTCTGGGCGTTCTGCTATAACGTCCTCGGCATTCCGATTGCGGCAGGCGTCCTGTATCCCGCCTTCGGCCTTCTGCTAAGCCCGATGATCGGTGCGCTGGCAATGTCTTTAAGCTCGATCTTCGTTGTGACAAACGCACTCAGATTAAGGGGGAAGAAACTGTGACAGATCAGAAAAAACATCGGGAAGACAATGAGCTGCGCTGCATGCTCAACCGCCTGAGCCGCATCGAGGGACAGGTGCGCGGGGTTAAAAAAATGCTGGAGGACGAGGCCTACTGCACCGATATTCTCACCCAGGTAACGGCGATACAAGCCGCGCTCAACGCCTTTAACAAGGAACTTCTGGCAAACCATATTAAGACCTGCGTCGTTGAGGATATCCGCAGCGGCAGGGATGAGGTCGTGGATGATCTTGTTTGCACCCTGCAGAAGCTGATGAAATAACAATTTTAAGGAGGCATTATAATGACCGTATTAAAAGTACCCGATATGCACTGTGAAAACTGCGTGAAGCGCATCACCAAAGCGCTGAAGGACGAGGAGCTGAACTTTAAAGTCTCTCTGGGCGACAAGACCGTCGAGATTGACGGCGATGAAAAGGCCGTCAAGGCAGCCGTCGCCGCGCTGGATGATCTCGGCTTCAGCCCCACGGAGGAATAAGGCCCAAAATACACTTGGGCAAGGCCGGCACCTACGAACCCGGCCGGACATAGGGATTGTATTTCAAACACAATAACAGTATAATGAAGTTACGGCTTGGTAAAAGCCGGAAAAGGAAAAGGCCAAAACCAACAATAATTAATTCATCAGAAAAGGAGAATGAATGATGTTAAATGAAAAAGTTGCACAGCTATTAAATACGCAGATTAACAAAGAATTCTATTCCGCTTACCTATACCTGCATTTTGCCAACCACTTTGTCGAGGAGAGCCTTAACGGCTTTGCAAACTGGTACACGGTTCAGGCACAGGAAGAGCGCGATCACGCTATGCTGTTCGTACAGTACATGCAGAATAATGACCTGAAGGTGACCTTCGAGGCCATTGACAAGCCCGACACGGTCATTACCACACACATGGACGCCCTCAAGGCCGGTCTTGTTCATGAGCAGTATGTCACCTCCTTGATCCACGCCATCTACGGGGCCGCTTATGAGGAAAAAGACTTCCGAACCATGCAGTTCCTGGATTGGTTCGTCAAAGAGCAAGGCGAAGAAGAGAAAAATGCTACGGATCTGATTAAAAAGCTCGAGCTTTTCGGTTCCGACCCGAAGAGCCTTTACCTGCTCGACCAAGAGCTGGCGACCCGCGTCTATGCACCGCCCTCTCTCGTCCTGTAAGACTTACCCCGCATGAAATGAACGCGCTTCCGTTTTGGAAGCGCGTTCATTTTAATTAAATATTAAAGTCTCGCCTTCTGTAAACAAGGCCACCCACAATTACAAACGCCAACGCCAAGCCAAAGTAAGCCCCCATTTCCGTGAGCGTCTTACTTTCGAGCTTCACAGCGTTCTGCGGGCTGAACAGTTCAAAGGGGCTGAAATAAGCCAGCCACTGCGCCTTTGTTTCCAGAAGCTTTGAAAGATACCCCAGCAGATAGCAGGCCAGCACGATCATGCTCCCTACGGCACCCACCCCAACCTTTGCCGTAATGCCCGCGAGCATCACGGACAGTGCCATAAAGAAAAAGACACAGAAACCGGATACCTTGATAATCTGAAGAAAATCCCCGACCACAAAGGTCTCACCGCCATTTATTGCGCCGCAGATCCAAGTCGACACCGTCGCCGAGAGCAAAACAGCAAGCGCTGCGACGAAGGCCGTCAGCAGCTTCGAGATATAAATTTCCGTGCGGCTGACCTCGAGCGAATAGAGAAACTCAATTGTTTTCCCCTTCTCTTCTCGGTAAAGAAGATTTGCGGAAAAGCTGGCGGCGAAAATGCTCATTGCAATCAAAATAAGATTAAACACCATTCCGAAATAATTGATGAAATTATCTAAACTCGAAAAATCCTCCATGTCAAAAAGCTGAAGGAACTGTTTTGGCAAGGCCTCCATTTTTATTTTGGCCATGTCTTGCATGGATGGAAACAGGATCATGTACATAAACATGATTGCAAAAATCGATGCAGACCAGCCGAGCAGATAACGCCTGTTGTTGTGCAGATCAAAGCCCGTCAGTTTCAGGGAAGAGGCGAAGTTAAATTGACGCATCGGTGTTATCCTCCCTATAATACTTGATAAACTCATCCTCGACGGTGTTGTTCTTGATCTCAAGACTCTCCAGATCGAGCTGTGCAAGCTGCGCCACAAGCCTGTTCATGTCCTCTGAAAACTCAAAGGTCTCTGTCTGTCCGGCTTTTGTGGTATAGGTGACAGTCTGCCTGTGACGCACCTTAACGTTGCGCATATCCAGGTAGTCGACAATCCTGCCGTCTTTGATGATGATCACCTTGTCACAGTACTTTTCGATCTCACTGAGATTGTGGCTCGACAGGAAGATGGTTGCGCCCCGCGCCTTTTCCTTCAAAATCAGGTCAAAGAACTTACTTTGCATCAGGGGGTCCAGTCCGTTCGTCGGTTCATCAAGGATGAGGATATCCGCGTTCTTGAGGATCGCCTGAATAATGGAGACCTTTTTGCGGTTGCCCATGCTCAGTTGGGCAATTTTTTTCTTGGGGTCCAGTTCGAAATACCGTGACAGCTCCTGTGCCTGCGCCATGTCCGCTTGAGAAAACTTCAGGCACAGACGGAAAAGCTCTTCGCTCGTCACATTGTCATAATAAGCCGAATCCGAGGGCATGTAGCTGATCTTCGCTTTCAGCTTTTTTGCATCCCGGACCGCATCCAGCTCGTCAATGGTGATGCTGCCCGCGCTGGGAAACAGCATGTTGACCATCGCACGGATCGTGGTGCTTTTTCCCGCGCCGTTTTTGCCGACAAAGCCGACAATTTCGCCCTTTTCAATGGAGATGCCGATGTCGCTGACTGCCTGGAACTTGCCATAGAACTTTGAAAAATGCTCAAGCACAATTATGGACATGCCCTTCCTCCGTTCCGGCCCCGCAGGACCGTAAAAGACTAAAGTGCGCAGGATAGGTCAGCTGCGCACTTTGATTACTTTATTGTGCTTCCTCCAGGTTAATGGCCTGATTGAAGCTTGAAAACAGGCTGGACGCATACCGCTTGGATACGACGTCCCAGTTGATGATCTTGCTGTAGGCATCGATATACTCGGCCCGGCGGTTCTGGTAGTCGAGATAATAGGCATGCTCCCACACGTCGATGGTCAGCAGTGGCTTGTGATTATCCTTAAGCGGTGTTTCCTGATTCGCGGTGCGCAGAATGCTGAGGCTTTCGTCTGCATCAACTACAAGCCAGGCCCAGCCGGAGCCAAACTGCGCTAGGGCCGCTTTTTTAAACTCGGCAAGGAAGTTATCCACAGAACCGAAAGCCTTCACCAGCGCATCCTCCAGCTTCTTGGAGGGCTCAGTGGTTCCCGGCGCGGTCAGTGCTTCAAAATAAAAGTTATGGTTATACACACCGCCGCCGTTATTAATAACTGCGGTGGCGCTCTCTTTCGGCAGCTTATCGGGGGCGCGCAGCAGTTCCTCGAGACTCTTATTTTTCAGTTCTTTGCGCTCGGCGAGGGCATTGTTAAGATTCGTCACATAGGTTTGGTGGTGCTTGTCATGGTGAAATTCCACGGTTGTTTTGCTGATCGATGGTTCAAGCCCGGAGCAGTCAAACGGCAGGGTCATTAGTTCAAAGGGGTAAGAATTTCTCATTGTTTTTCCTTTCAGGATCCCGCCCACGCGACATATCGGCGAAATAGAGTTGAATTCAGTCTAACATACGCTTTTTCCATATTCAAGGGATTTTTATAACGCCCCGCGTATGTATTGCGCTTTAATGACCGTGTCAGCACACAACAAGTCCGCCAATCGGCCCTTAAGTCTCCTTGGTGTTCTCCACCGCCGCGGCATATAGCTCGTTCTTAGAGTACCCTGTGTCCTCCGAGGCAAGCTTCGCCGCCTGCTTAAGGGACTTTCCCTCGCCGCGATAGAACGCCACCCGCGCAAGCGCCTGCTCCGGCGTCATCTCCGGCTCAACCGATTCCGGCTTCCCGCCGACAACTAGAACATACTCCCCCTTCGGCGGAATGCGCCCGTACAGCTCCAGTGCGCCGTCGATTGTTGTGCGGATCGTCTCTTCGTAGATTTTGGTGAGTTCCCGGCACAGGGAAAGCGTCCGCTCTCCACCAAGGACGGTCCGCAGATCTTGAAGCGTCCCCATTAGCTTGTGCGGGGCCTCATAAATAATCATTGTGCGCTTTTCGTTCCGCAGACTTTCAAGGTGCTCCGCACGATTTTTGCCGGAGTTGTTAAGAAAGCCTTCAAAGGTGAAGCGCTGTGTGGATAGCCCGCTCATTGCGAGCGCCGAAACGGCGGCGCAGGGGCCGGGAATGCAGCAGACTGTTACGTTTTCATTGGCACACAGGCGAACGAGGTCTTCGCCCGGGTCACTGATTGCGGGCATGCCCGCGTCTGAAACAAGTGCAACGTTTTCGCCATTTTTAAGCCGCTCTATAATCTTTTCCCCGCTCTGCGCACGGTTATGCTCAAAGTAGCTTATGAGCGGTTTTTTAATCTCATAATGATTGAGGAGCTTCACGGTAACACGCGTGTCTTCCGCCGCTATGAAGTCGACCATCTTGAGCGTTTCGACTGCGCGGGGAGAAAAGTCGCCGAGGTTTCCGATCGGCGTTGCGACTAAATATAAGGTTCCGCTCATAGTTTACCGTCTTTCCTTTCAGGGGCATAGGCACCCCTTCTGTATATCCGCTGGACCTCGTCCGAATCATTTCCGGTACCGTCGGTCAAAATTAACGGGGCTTCAATGCGCAGCCCCTTTCCGCCGCCGCGCCTGCCCTCGATTAGGACAAGGCTCGGCGCTTTCTCCGCACTGTGCGCGACCATGCGCAGACGCTTCGGCTCAATTCCAGCCTCCGTCATCGCGCAGAAAATCTCACTGAGGCGTTCCGGCCGATGGACCAGTGCAAAATTCCCGCCCCAGCGCAGGGCCCAGCGCGCCGCCGCACAAACGTCCGACAGGGTGCAGTTTTTCTCCTCGCGCGCGAAGGCCCGGTGAGAGACCGGTGCGCTGTAACCGGAGTGGGCCGCAAAATACGGAGGATTTGAAACAACAAGATCAACGCTTTCCGCCGCGATGAGGCTTTTATAGTCCCGCAGATCGGCCGTGAGGATGTGCGTCCGGTCTTCAAAGCCGTTGCTGGTAAGATTTTTCCGGCTCAAGTTGGCAAAATCCGGTTGAAGCTCAATTCCCGCCACGGTGGCTTCAGGGTTTTTCGCCGCCAGTAGAATACAGAGTACGCCAGCTCCGCTGCCGAGGTCCAGGCAGCTTTTCACCCGATTCATATTTGCAAAATCAGCCAGTAGAACGGAATCTGTCGAGAGCTTGAAGCTCTCTCCTGTCTGCATGAAACGCGGTCCTCCGCTCCAGAGCTCGTCAAACGCTTCCATTTTACCCTTCTCCATACATAAAAAATCAAAGAGCCTGCCGCAAAACAAACGCTTTGCAACAAGCTCTTTGATAATACGACATCATTATTTCTCGGATATTGCGCCTGTAGGGCAGGTATCAACGCAAGCACCGCAGGAAAGGCACTTGTCCTGGTCGATTTCGTAGTGCTCATCGCCCATTGCAATAGCTGCAGCAGGACAGGAATCTGCACAAGCGCCGCAAGCGATGCAATCGCTTCCAATTACAAACATTTATGTATCCTCCTTGGTTAGAATAATTTCTTTACTTTCGCATTATAACATATTGTTTCTTTATTGCAAGCAAATTATCAAATCGGCTTTCACATTTTAGCAAATGAACGCAATTTCAAGATAAACGATGAAAACAAGCGCAATGTTGAGATATCTTTTGTTAATTGACGCTAATTGGTCAGGAATAGTCAAACCAGTATTTGCTTTATTGACCTTTCCTGACTATTATAATTACAAAGGTCAAAGATAGTCAACGTCAAACAGAAATTTATTTTCGAGGTGAAGAAATGGGAACAAGTGATATGATTGCAAATTTCATTATGGATGTTATCGAAAACACCGGCGGAATGGCCGAACTTCAGCGTTCCAATCTTGCTGAAAAATTCAGCTGTGTGCCCAGCCAGATCAACTATGTTATTTCAACGCGTTTCTCCCCCGAGCACGGCTACATTGTCGAGTCTCGGAGAGGCGGCAACGGTTTTATCCGGATAACACGAGTTCAGGCAAATCCCGAACGTCTGATTATGCACACAGTGAATGCAGTTGGCGACAGTCTTGACCTGAGAACAGCCGCTGCGTTTGTCTCAAACATGGTCGGCTCAGACGTCATGGATGCGAGAACAGCAGGGCTTATCATGACCGCAATCGGTGACAACTCGCTTCGCCCCATAGCACCCGAACACCGTGATATCGTCAGAGCTTCGATTTTCAAACAGCTGCTGGTCAGCACTTTGACCGTATAAGGATTCACATTATATCAGTTATTTAAGGAGGTCACTATTATGAAATGTGAAAAATGCGATAAGGAAGCCGTATTCCACTATCAGTCCAATATAAACGGCGAAAAGACCGAGTACCATCTCTGTGCGGACTGCGCAAAGGCGGAAGGACTCGGCGAGATGCTCGAGTTCCGCCCGCGAGTCCTGATGGACAGCTTTTTCAGTCAGCCCTTTGGTGGCCTGATGAACAGCTTCTTCAGGGAATCTTTCGGTTCTTTCGATGCTCTGGCCGACGGTTTCTTCGGCAGGAGCCTGTTTGCACCGACACTTTCTGCGCCCAGTGTGAACATCTCTGTCGGCAAACCCGAGGAAGTGACAGAAACCGAGAAGGCCAAGACGGATAATATTCCCAGCGACGCCGGCAGCGAATTCAAGGTAAAGCGTGAGCTTCACGCCTTGAGGCACCAGCTCAGAGAAGCGATTCGGACGGAGGAATTTGAAAAGGCCGCCGAACTTCGGGATAAGATCCGCGAACTCGAGAAATAATTACTAATATAATCCATTTCGAGGAGGAATGTGAATGCGTAACCAGGACAGATTTACCGAGAGGGCACAGATTGCCCTTTCCAAAGCACAGGAAGCAGCGCAAAATATGGGCCACAGCTATGTTGGGACGGAGCACATCCTCCTTGGAATAGCCAGCGAGGGCGAAGGTTTGGGCGCAAAGGTCATGCGTGATAACGGCCTTGACGAAGCACTCGTTTCGGAGCTTTTGGAAAAATTCGTCGGACGCGGCGCACCGGGCGTTCCCGCACAGGGACTTACCCCCGAGGCCAAGCGCGTCATTGAGCTTGCTTTTATCGACGCAGGCCGCCTGGGCCATAGCTATATCGGTACCGAGCATCTACTTATGGGTATTCTGCGTGAGCAGGAGTGCGCGGGTGCAAGGCTGATTGCTTCGACAGGCGTCGATCTCAATAAGATTTACACGGATATCATCAACATTTTCCGCACCACAGACTACCGTCCCACACCCCCTCAGGCGCAGGCAGCGGCGGCAGCGGGTCGCGGCGGCAAGAAAGTGGATACCAAAACACTGGACCAGTTCAGCCGGGATCTAACGGTCGCGGCGCAGGAGGGACAGCTCGATCCCGTCATCGGGAGGAGCCGGGAGATCCAGCGTGTCATCCAGATCCTTTCGCGCCGCACCAAAAACAATCCTGTTCTCATTGGTGAGCCGGGCGTCGGAAAGACCGCGATTGCCGAGGGGCTTGCCCAGATGGTCGCTTCCGGCGACGTGCCGGAGGATCTGCGCGGCAAGCGCATTGTATCGCTCGACCTCACAGGTATGCTCGCGGGCACAAAATACCGCGGCGATTTTGAAGAACGCATAAAAGCGGCACTCAAGGAAACTCAAAAAGCCGGGGACATTATCCTGTTTATTGATGAGCTGCACACCATTATCGGTGCCGGTGCCGCCGAGGGTGCTATTGACGCTGCAAATATTATCAAGCCCGCTCTTGGGCGAGGCGAGATACAGGTCATCGGCGCGACAACGCTTGATGAATACCGCAAGCACATTGAAAAAGACGCCGCCCTTGAGCGCAGATTCCAGCCTGTGACAGTGGAAGAACCCTCTCAGGAGGAGAGCATTGAAATCATCAAAGGTCTGCGCGACAGATATGAAGCGCACCACAAGCTCAAGATAACCGACGAAGCCATTACAGCCGCTGTGACCATGTCCAGCCGCTACATTAATGATCGCTACCTGCCCGACAAGGCAATTGACCTTATGGATGAGGCGTCCTCCCGCGTACGCATGAAGACGCTCACGGTTCCCGAAGACCTCAAGACCATCGAAAAGCGCCTTGAAGCGCTTGTGGCCGAAAAGGACACCGCTATCAAAGCCCAGGACTTTGAGGAGGCCGCAAGGATTAGAGATCGGGAAAAGCAGCAGCGCGAGGAGCTCGATTCCGCCCGCAAAAAGTGGGAGGAAAAGCGGGGCGGCATGATGCGCTGCGTTACCGAAGAGGACATCGCAGAGGTCGTTTCCGGCTGGACCGGTGTACCCGTTACGAGCCTGACCGAAAGCGAGAGTGAACGACTGCTTAAGATGGAGGAGATCCTCCACAAACGGGTTATCGGGCAAAACGAAGCCGTCTCAGCCGTGTCGCGTGCGATACGCCGCGGGCGTGTCGGCCTCAAGGACCCCAAGCGCCCTGTCGGCAGCTTCCTGTTCCTAGGTCCCACGGGCGTGGGTAAAACCGAGCTTTGCAAGGCGCTGGCTGAGGCCGTATTCGGCGACGAGGACGCCATGATCCGCATTGATATGTCCGAATACATGGAAAAACATACCGTCTCCAAGCTCATCGGTTCGCCTCCGGGCTACGTTGGCTATGACGAGGGCGGGCAGCTCACAGAAAAAGTCAGAAGAAAACCCTACTCTGTTATCTTGTTCGATGAAATCGAAAAGGCCCACGAGGATGTTTTTAACATCATGCTTCAGGTCATGGACGACGGTATTCTCACTGATTCACAGGGCCGAAAAGTCAATTTCAAAAACACCATCATCGTAATGACTTCGAACATCGGTGCAAGGAACATCACCGACAAGCATAAAATGCTCGGTTTTTCCGGTAACGAAACAAAGGACAGCGACATCAAAGATGTCAGCGAAATCCGCACCCTCGTGATGAAGGACCTCAAAACGACCTTCCGTCCGGAATTTCTCAACCGTATTGACGAGATCATTGTATTCTCACAGCTCTCGCGCGAGGACACCAAAAAGATTGCCGGAAATATGCTCCAGATTGTCTCCAAACGGCTTGAGGCCGTCGGCATCAGTCTCGCCGTTACTGACGAGGCGCTCACCAAGCTTGCCGAGGAAGGCTTCGATCCGACCTATGGCGCACGTCCTTTGCGCCGTACCATCCAGACGACCATCGAGGACGCGGCTGCCGAGAAACTGCTAGACGGCACCTTCAAGTGCGGCGACAAAGCCGAGGCTGTTGTTGAAGATGGAAAAATCCGGCTGGTCAAGGCGAATTAACAAATAATCCTTTTCATTTTTAGTTAATAGTGTTAAAATACCCCTGTCGGCAGCAGCAGGCAGGGGTATTGTTTTACCCAAGCGTTATTGAACGCTGCCAAATTACATCGGAGGCAGACAGATAGATGGCAGAAGACTACAGCTATGAAGATAAGCTTGAAGGGCAGCAAATGACTAGAGAAGAGCGCTATGCCCAGATGATCGAGTACATGAATAGCGTACCCGATTTCAATTCCCACAACGGTATCAGAATCACAGAACTGCGAGACGGTTACGCTTCCTGCCGGGTTGACCTGACCCCGGAAGTCATGAACGCTCAGGGCATGGCACACGGCGGAATTGTTTTCTCCATTTGCGATGTTGCCGCTGGCTATGCCGCCGCGTTTATTGACCGTCGCTGCGTTACCCAGGCAGGCAACATCTATTTTCTCCGTCCCGCGCAGGGTGCTTACCTTGTCGCGAAGGCAGAACCCCTTAAAGTGGGTAAAACCGTAACCATCGTCGAGGTCAAGGCCTATGACGATCAGGAACGGCTTGTTGCGGAGGCCTCCTTCTCGATTTTTTACACCTAAATATTAACATGAAACAAAAAGGCGGGGCGTAAGCTCCGCCTTTTATTTATAAACCAAAGTCCGTCCGCCTTATTTTACTTTTCTGGCAACGCCGCTTTTGATGGCCGCTTCCGAAACCGCGGCTGCGACTGTGGGCGCAACACGGGGGTCAAACGGTGCGGGCAGGATGAAGTCGGCGGACAGCTCGCTATCCGAAACAAGTCCCGCCAGCGCTAGGGCGGCGGCAATCTTCATGTCGTCGTTAATATCGGATGCCCGCACATCCAGCGTCCCCCTAAAAATGCCGGGGAAGGCCATGACGTTATTGATCTGGTTTTTAAAGTCGCTGCGGCCCGTTCCGACGACAGCCGCGCCCGCTTTTTCGGCAAGGTCGGGCATAATCTCGGGGGTCGGGTTTGACATTGGAAAAAGAATCGGCTTGTCGGCCATAGACCGCACCATCTCCTCCGTTACCGTCCCCGGCGAGGAAACGCCGATGAAAATATCCGCGCCCTTCATTGCCTCGGCCAGCGAGCCCTTGATGCCGGAGCGGTTTGTCATTTCGGCAATCTCCCTTTTGGAGTCGTTGAGTTCCTCTCGGCCCTTATAGATGGCGCCTTTGCGGTCGCACATGATGACGTCCTTCAGGCCCATTTTCAACAGCAGTTTAATAATCGCGACGCCGGCGGCACCGGCACCGCAGGTCACGACGCGCACATCCTCGAGCTTTTTGCCGACGACTTTGAGCGCGTTTATTGTTGCTGCCAGTGTGACGACCGCCGTGCCGTGCTGATCGTCGTGGAAGATGGGAATGTCGCTGATCGCCTTTAGCCTGCGTTCAATCTCAAAGCAGCGGGGCGCCGATATATCCTCAAGGTTAACCCCACCGAAGCTACCCAGTAGAAGCGAGACGGCATGGACAAATTCGTCCACATCCTTCGTCCGCAGGCAAAGCGGCAGTGCGTCTACCCCGCCGAGCGCCTTGAAAAGAACACATTTGCCCTCCATAACAGGCATCGCGGCTTCGGGTCCGATATCGCCAAGACCGAGCACGGCAGTGCCGTCCGTAATAACGGCAACCAAATTGCTCCGGTTTGTCAGTTCATAACTTTTTTCGGGGTTGTCGCGAATCACTTCACAGGGTCTGGCAACGCCGGGGGTATAGGCTATGCTCAAGTCTTCCTTGTCTTTAATTGGCATTTTTGCGGCGTAGTCAATCTTGCCGCCCCATTCATAGTGTTTTTTCAGCGACAGCTCCATATAATCCATTTTTTCCGGCTCCTTAGTACTTTTCTTCGTTAGTGGGATTATATATCAAATCGACGGAAACCTCAAGCTGAATTTATCAATTTTGACAGGTCAGCAAAGCTCGGTCTCAGGATAGTAGTGTGCGAGTATTTCACGATAGTCAAACCCGTTTTTTGCCATGACGTTGGCACCGTACTGACTCATGCCCAGCCCGTGGCCGTAGCCTTTGACCGTAAAGACAAAAATGCTGTTTTTGTATTCAACCGTGAACGCTGTGCTGCGCAGCGAAAAGAGCTTTCGCATTTCGGACCCGGTAATCACGCTTCCTCCGACCGCCATACTCCGCACGCGGCCGCTCTCATCAAGCTCCGGCGCCGAAATCCATGCGGCGGGATCTTCCGAAAAGGTCGCCTCCGGTTTGAGCAGCAGGACGGTCTCCTTGAAGTTGTCAGAAGACACTTCCACTGTCGTCACAAAGTCTGGCACGTCGTTTTCGGTTTCGGGACTGCTGACGCTCACCAGGTAGGGCACGGCTCCCCAGAGCTCGCTGCCGTCCTCTGTTTTGCCTGCGGAGGAAGAATGGAAGGACGCAAGGATAGGTTCACCCGCATAGGTCAACACCTGTCCGTCCGTGTCCGTAACGGCATTGCTGATTGCCGCGAGGTTTTCTTCATACTTGTCACCCCAGACACCGCGAAGCACCGTCTCATCCGAATAGGCCATGCAGCAGCCCGATTCGGTGCAGATATCCGCCTGCGGGTGCTTGGGGTTTGTATGCTTGGTGCAGTAGAGGATATAGGTCCTGGCCGCAACAGCCTGCGCCTTGAGCGCTTCTTCCGAAAAAGTCGCCGGAACCTCCGCTGCCAGCACATAGGGCAGGTATTCCGCCATCGTGACTGTCTTTAGCTTATCCCCGTCGAGGACCGTAAAGCTCAGCTCGTCATCGGGCACCTTCACATAACTGCTCGTCCCCGCGCTGCTTGTTGGCGTGGGTGCGAGTGTTTGAGAGGGGGTGGGCGAGGGCTCGTCCGACAAATAGTCGCCTCCGGCATTTTCCCCGATAAAAAGCACAGGCATAATAATTGCGGCCATAGCCAATAATATCGAAACCCAAATAATCTGTTTCATGTTCATGACCATTCCTTCCGTTTTCTCAGGGTGTCCCGGCCCTTGCATACAAAGTCCGCTCGCCCCTGTGTTTCGCTTGTCCGCTGACCGGGCGGCTCGTCCTTAGGACGGCAGTGTTTTACCCTGCCCCCTAATTATAGTTGACGCTGATGCAAAAAAAGTATAGAATAAGCTTGCTTCAGGTAGTTTCATAATGATTATATTTTGACTGGAATGGTAATATGCGAAAGACCTCATTAAAACTCTGCGGCTTTACGGTAATCATGGGTATTTTCGGCGCGTTTCTCCGCTGGGTTCAGAATTTGAACGTCTTTGAAGCGGATACGGGATTGGCAGCGTCTCACGCGCCATGGAGTTATGCCGTCGCCGCCTTTATTCTGCTTTTCGCCGTTCTGCTGTTTGTCATTATCCGCAAACTAAGAGATTTGGACTTTGACCTCGATTTTCCCGAGGTCTATGCGAAAGGTGTGCCCTTTGTTCGGATTATGGCCGGCTTTGTCGCCGCTGCGCTTGTCATAGGCGGCGTTCTCACGCTCGTTCGCGCGATCAACATTTCCAAATCCGCTTTTGATATTATTCTCGGCTTTTTTGCCCTGCTCTGTGCGGTCGGTGCGTCGAGTTTCCTGGTCTCAACCGCAAAGCCGAAACAAAAAAACGGCGGGGTGTTCGGCGCTGTAACAACGGTTTTCTTTCTTTGCTTTTGGCTGATAAGAGCCTATAAATTCAGTGCGTCCGATCCGGTGGTCTGGCACTTTGCGATAAGGCTCCTGTCGATTGCGGCGCTGGTCCTGGCATTCTATTACATTGCGGGCTTTGTATTTAATAAGCCGCGCCCGCTGGCTACGCTCTATTTCGGTCAGCTTGCTGTTTTCCTGTGCCTCATCGTTCTTGCTGATTCTTACCCGATTGGTGAACAGCTCATAACCGTCGGTTTCATTGTGCAGACGCTGCTGCTGTCCTTTACGCAGATTAACGGCTCACGAAAATATGACTGATTATAGAAGCACCCCCGGCTGATAAAAGTCGGGGGTGCTATTACATCAAAAAAGACCGCGCGGCTTATAAAACCGCGCGGTCTTTTTTGTACAGCTCATTTTGCTTCTTCCAGAGCCTTAATACAGTCCCTGCATACATTTTTCCCTTTGTACACAACAACGTCTTTGGCGTTGTCGCAGAAAATGCAAGCCGGCTGGTATTTGCGCAGAATAATTGAGTCGTCATCGACATATATCTCGAGAGAGTCTTTTTCCGCGATATCCAGGGTTCGGCGAAGCTCGATGGGCAGCACTATGCGACCAAGTTCATCAACTTTTCTGACTATTCCAGTCGATTTCATAATTATGCCTCCCTGTTTCTTATTTGCATGCCTTAGAAATAATTATAATTGTTTCTATATAAAATTATATATACGATAACAGAGAAGTCAAACAAATTTTTGAAAATTTATTAGTTATTCACAATTTTTGTTATTTTTCACAATATCAATAAAAGAGAGATGATCAATAATGCTATTTAATCTGCTCATTGTTCTGATGCTGGTTTTTTCGCTTGTTTTCGGCGCGCTCAGCGGCAATATCACCGCCCTCTCGGCCGCCGCCGTTGCAGGCGCAAAGGATGCCGTAACCCTGTGTATTTCAATCTGCGGGATGATCTGCCTCTGGTCGGGCGTCATGGAATTGATGAGGCGCTCAGGCCTTTCCGAAAAGCTCTCCGCCCTGCTCCGCCCCCTGCTGCTCCGGCTTTTCCCATCCGCCGCGCGGGACAGCGAAACGCTTGACGCTCTGTCCACCAACGTTTCCGCAAACCTGCTGGGCCTTGGAAATGCCGCGACACCTGCCGGCATCAAGGCCGCAATCGGTCTCAAGCGTTTATCCGGGCTTTCTTCCGCCTCAGACGAGCTGTGTCTATTGGTGGTAATGAACACGGCCTCGATTCAGCTCCTGCCGACGACTGTCGCCTCGGTACGCGCTTCTTTTGGCGCTGCCGCGCCCTTTGACATACTTCCTGCCGTCTGGCTGTCATCTCTGCTTTCCGTTTCAATGGGCATTCTGGCTGCCAGACTGTTCCGGCGCTTTTACCATACATGAAGCTCCTTGGCGAGCTTGCCGTCCCGCTCATCATCGCGTTTGTCGCGGTCTACGCCATTAGTCATGGAACGGACGTGTTCTCAGGTCTGACCGCGGGCGCAAAGGACGGGCTAAAAACCGTTATCGGTATACTTCCTGCGTTAATCACGCTGTTGCCCTGCATCTACATGCTCAGGGCAAGCGGCGCTATTGACGCGCTGTGCGCGCTGCTGTCCCCGCTGCTATCCAAGCTTGGCATTCCGGCGGAGACGGTACCGCTGATGCTCCTACGTCCGCTCAGCGGCAGCGGCGCCCTTGCTATCGGCAGCGACATCATGAAAAACAGCGGAGTCGATTCCTTTGCGGGGCGCTGCGCTGCGGTCATGCTGGGCTCGACGGAAACGACCTTTTATGTGATTGCGGTCTATTTTGGGGCTGCCGGCATAAAAAACAGCCGCTACGCAGTGCCCGCCGCTCTGATTGCAGACCTGACCGGGTTTCTGGCCGCAGCGTTCTTCACACGGCTTTTCTGGGGATGAAAAGACCTCCCGCCTTGTAAGTATCTGGCCGGAGGTCTTTAGTCTTACATTTTTTCAGGTGCCGTGACGCCGACAATGTCCAGCGCATTTGCGATGACTTTTTCGGTACAGTCGCACAGGATGAGCCGTGCGTCCCGGACCTCGGGCTCTGCATCCTTGATGCGGCAGCTGTTGTAGAACCGGTGGAAGCGCGCAGCAAGCTCCGTCACATAGCGGTTAATGCGCGAGGGGTCATAGTCTCGTGCCGCTATGCGAATTTCTTCCGTGAACATGGCAAGCTGCTTAATCAGTTCGCGCTCCTGCTCGGTCTTGAGCAGAGAGGCGTCCACGGTGCCGTCCTTGGGAACGGGATGACCTTCCTCCGCCATGGCAGATATCAGGCTGCATATCCGCGCATGCGCGTACTGTACGTAATAGACCGGATTTTCGCTGTCCTGTCTGATGGCAAGGTCCAGATCAAACTCCAGGTGGGTATCCGGCTTGGCATTAAAGAAAAACCTGCAGGCGTCAACGCCGATCTCATCGAGCAGGTCATTGAGCGTCAGCGCCTTGCCCGTTCGTTTGGAAACTTTCACGACCTCGTTTCCACGGACCAGTCGGACCATCTGCATAATCAGAAAATCCAGCTTTTTATTTTCAAGTCCTAAAACAGGCGCCGTCATTGAGGCCGCAAAACGAATGGCATGGCCGTGGTGGTCCGCACCCCAGACGTCAATAACCCGATCAAAGCCGCGCTCGATAAACTTATTGCGGTGATAGGCGATGTCGACGGCATAGTAGGTATAAAACCCGTTGGCCCGACGGAGAACCTCGTCCTTGTCTGCGCCGAAGTCGGTATTGCGCAGCCATAGCGCGCCGTCCTTGTCATAGGTGCAGCCGGCGTCTTCCAAGAGTTTGACCGTCTCGGCAACATAACCGCTGTCGTGGAGCGTGCTCTCGCAAAACCAAGTGTCAAAATGAATACGATAGCGTTCCAAATGCTTTTTCATCAGCGCGATGTTATACGGCAGCCCAAAAGCAACAAAGGCTTCGCAGCGCGTTTGGCTGTCCATATGGAGATATTTTTCACCGTCGCGCTCATAGAGCGTCTGTGCGAGGTTTTTAATATCCTCGCCGTGGTAGCCGTTTTCGGGGAATTCGACCGCAACCTCACCCTCGATTAGCTGCAGATAGCGCGCCTCTATGGATTTACCGAATAAATCAACCTGGTTACCGGCGTCGTTGACATAGAACTCGCGCGAGACCTTGTAGCCGGCCCTCTGCATGACGGCGGCGAGCGCGTCGCCCAGGACACCGCCACGGGCATTCCCGATGGTCATCGGGCCTGTTGGGTTGGCGGAAACGAATTCAACCATGACTTTTTCACCATGGCCTTCATCCGAACAGCCATATGAAGTGCCCTCCCTGCGGATGCACTCGAGCACGCTGCCGTACCATTTGTCCGAAAGGCGGAAGTTTAAAAAGCCCGGTCCCGCAACCTCAACGCTTTCAAAGAAGCTATTGTCGAGCGCCAGCGCCGAGACCAGCGTCTCGGCAATTTTTCGGGGCGGCATTTTGAGACTCTTGGCCCCCACCATCGCGTGGTTGACCGCATAGTCGCCGTTTAAGCTGTCCTTGGGTATTTCGACTTTGCCCTCCGGAAAAGTAACATCCATAGGGAACGCGCCCCCTGCGGACGCATAATCGTAGGCTGTTTTAAGCAGCCCGTCAATGGAGAGTTTTGCTTCTTCAATTAGATTGGACATTCTTTTCTTCCCTCTGCTCACTTACTTTTATCCTGAACATGTTGTGCCCGACGACGGCATGCTGAAAATCCACGACATAGTCGATTTCCATGTTGCCCCCGTGTTCGTCAAACGCAACGGAGATGTTTGTTGTGTCAACGCCCATAGTCGCCGAACCGAAGGGCGTCTCATAAAGAAAATTGTGTTTTCTTCCCTTTTCAAAGACCATCCGGCTATTGAGGTTGCCCTCCCTGGTCATAACCACGCCCAGAGGACTAATGGCAAACGAGGTCTTTGTGCCTTCAAGCCCGGTCAGCTCGCTTTCCATATAGGACAGCAGGCCCTCTCCGTTTTCAAAGGCAAAGGTGCCGTCCGTTTCAAGTTCGATGATATTGTCTCCGCCGTTCGGGTCGTTTTGCGTGCCCTTGATGGAGATAATGACGTCTTTCATTTCCATATACTTATTCCTCTCGGAAACCGATCACACCAATTTCCTGCTCTAAAGCCGCTTCGGCGGAATTTTTTTGCTACAAAACCCAATGTTTTGCCTCATCAAAGGCATAGGACAAAATGCACTTGCGGTATTATATTATATATTCCCGACCTTGTCAAAGGGTAGGATCCCCGTCAGGAAGGGAGAAATATCGCGACGGAGCATGAGAGAGGCCGTTTTGGCAAATTGCTCGATAGCGCCTGTCGTAAAGTATTCGGTTTGCGCCAGACCCTTGTCGCAGCAAAGGTCATTGTCGCGCAGAAATGCGGCCAGCCTTCTGGCGGCGGCAGCACCGGCACTAATCAATCGGACCTCCGGTCCCATGTATTCGCTGATAACATCCGATAAAAGCGGGTAGTGTGTGCAGCCGAGAATGACCGTGTCGACGCCCGCCTGCCTAAGTGGCGGCAGGTACTCTTCAACGGCTCTTAAAACACGCTCGTCCTGTTTGTCAAAAATACCGTCCTCGACCATCGTGGCAAATTTCGGGCAGGCCTTTGCCGTTGTCTCAAGGGCGCTGGCTTTCTCCCCGATCAGTCGTTGAAAGGTTCCGGCCTCGACACTGGCCTTTGTGGCAAGCAGACCTATTTTTCCGTTTTCCGTCGCGGCCGCGGCCTCGTCGACAGCCGCCTCCACCACGCCGAAAACCGGCACCGGGCTTTTTTCCTGTAGCGCTTCGAGCGCGTTCGAAGTGGCGGTGCCGCAGGCGATAAAAACGGCCTTCACGTCCCGCTTGAGGAGAAAAGCCAGGTCGTTTAGGGACATTTCAACAATCCTGTTTTTATCTTTTTCTCCATACGGCATATTATAAGAATCGGCGAGATAAATTATGTGTTCATCGGGCAGAAGATCGTTGAGTGCCTGCGTGGCTGTCAGCCCGCCAAGACCCGAGTCAAAAACGCCTATGGCTCTGTTATCCATTACATTGCTCCTATTGTTTTATGCCGTTTAATAATACCCCTTATCCCGTTTTTTTTCAAGGAAAAGCGACTGCACGTTGTTATTAAAATTACTGGCATTCTTAAGATTTTTTTGATATAATAAAAGGTGAACTAAAAAAGAGAACGGTTAAAGGGGCGTCTGCCCGCTTAGCCCAGCTGTCTTTCCGGTTCGCACCGCATTATCAATATCTCAGGCTTTGTTGTGGAACACTTTTAGTGCAACGCCGTTATGGCTGTGGGTCATCGCTGCGGCCGTGTTAGTTCCGCTGTATGCTGTTTTAACAAATCCCCGCATTTGCGCGAGGCGGTCAACGGCGCCGCTGTTCTTTGAAAGGAGGCCGTTATGGATATTCAAATTACAATGAGCGAATTTCGTCATCTTCTCGATCTGGTGTATATCGGAAACTGGATCCTGAATTCAACCAGAGGAAACGATCGCTTTGAGGGATACGATCAAATTCAGGAAAAGATCTTTTCTTTGGCCATGCAGAACGGTCTGGCCGAGCTTGCGCAGGCCTATCTTGGCCACGTCTTCCCATCCCGTGCCTATGAGGAAGGCGGGATTCACGACGCAATTGCCGACTATGAGGACGCCGTTTTCTTTGACATTCTGGCGGAAGAGCTCGCCCGCCGGGACATGACCGAAGAACATCTCAACCCCAACGATCTCAACGAGCTGACTGCGCGAATGGATACCTATATGTCCGAATTTGAAGCCAACGGTATAGAAAACATCAGTCTGGACATTTAGCGCGTCTTAAAGCAAACATTAATATTTGGCCTCCTTCTGCGGGATACTAAGCGCAGAAGGAGGCTTTTGTCTGCGTGCTTTGGCAAAAGCCCATTTTAGAATTTTCACGGCGGGAGGTCAACATGAATTATTTTAAGATGTCCAAGGACGAATACGGGGCCTACGTCAAAAAGGTCTCTCCCAATTCGAAGTCTCTGCCCAATGTGCTCAAGGCTTTTGCGGTCGGCGGGGCAATCTGCTGTGTGGGACAGGCCATCCTTCAGCTTTATAGCACCTGCGGACTTGAGCAGGAAGCGGCTGCAACCGCAACCAGCATCTCGCTCGTATTTTTGGGCGCACTGTTCACAGGGCTGGGTCTCTACGATGATCTGGCGAAGATCGGCGGCGCCGGAACGCTCGTCCCCATTACCGGCTTTGCAAATGCTGTCGTGTCCCCCGCGCTGGAGTTTAAAACGGAGGGTTTCATCACCGGAACCGGTGCAAAAATGTTTATTATTTCTGGACCGGTTATCGTCTATGGTATCTCTGCATCAATTGTCTACGGTATTATTCTCTGGCTGTTACAGCTTATCCAATAGCCGAAAGGCGGCAAAATAAAAAAGGTCATTGCAAGAAGCAATGACCTTTTTTAAGTCGTTTTTCAGACGAGCTCGATGACTGCCATCTCGGCAGCGTCGCCGCGACGGGGTCCGAGGCGATAGATGCGGGTGTAACCGCCGTTGCGCTCGGCATACTTAGGCGCGATCTCTTCGAAAAGCTTCTTTGCAACGTCCTCTTTCGTAATGAAAGAGAGCGCCTGACGATAGTCGGACAAAGATTTATTCTTGCCAAGAGTTATCATCTTCTCGGTCAGAGGGCCGATCTCCTTTGCGCGGGTAACGGTCGTTTCCATGCGTCCTTTTTCGAGCAGGTCGGTAACCTGCTGTCTGAGCATGGCCATACGCGCATCGGTGGTCTTGCCGAGCTTTCTGTTAGTGGACATGTCGGTTTCCTCCTTTTTAGAGTGTAAAGGATTTTAAGGCTCAAGACCCGCTGGGTCTTCCCGGTTTACGGAGAGCCGGAGCTAGTTGTTTTCGTCGCTGGCAAGGGAAAGTCCCATCATTGCCAGCTTGTGCTCAACTTCTTCAAGAGACTTGCGTCCGAGGTTTCTCACCTTGATCATCTCATCCTGCGTCTTACCGATGAGATCCTCAACGGTGTTGATGTTGGCACGCTTGAGGCAGTTGAAACTACGCACGGACAGGTCCAGTTCCTCGATGGTCATCTCAAGCACCTTGTCACGCTGTGTCTCGACCTTTTCTTTCACGGTAGACTCGCTGCCTATCGTTTCGGAGAGATCTGTGAACAGGGTGAAGTGGTCGCAGAGAATTTTCGCGCCGAGGGAAACGGCATCTCTGGGGGAAATGGTTTTATCGGTCCAGACCTCAATCGTGAGCTTGTCGTAGTCGGTTTTGTTGCCGACACGGGTGTTTTCCACGGTATAATTGACTTTAAGAACAGGTGAATAGATCGAGTCCACCGGCACGGTGCCAATGATCTGCTGTACACCCTTGTTCTTTTCGGCAACGACATAGCCGCGGCCGTGATCAACGACCATTTCCATGCTCAGGTAGCCGTCCGAGCCGAGCGTTGCAATGTGCATCTCCGGGTTAAGCACCTCGACTTCGCTGTCCGCCTTGATATCTCCGGCCTTGACTTCGCCTTCGCCGCTCGCTTCGATATAAACCGTTTTCGGGCCGTCGCTGTGTAGTTTGAAAATAGCGCCTTTGATGTTGAGGACGATTTCGGTGACGTCCTCTTTTACGCCGGGGATAGTCGAAAACTCGTGCTGAACACCGGCGATTTTAACGGAAGTAACAGCTGTACCGGGAAGAGAGGATAGAAGCACCCTGCGGAGAGAGTTACCCAACGTCGTGCCGTAACCGCGCTCTAAAGGTTCCACAATATATTTTCCGTATGACTCATCCGACTGATTCTCAATGCATTCTATACGCGGCTTTTCTATTTCAATCATGTTTAATTACCCTCCTTCTGAGTTGGCGCAGGATCGCGCCGTTATTGATCAGCTTACCAATTATGAGGGTCTCTGCATTACTTAGAGTACAGCTCGACAATAAGGGTCTCCTCAACGGGGAAGTCTATATCTTCTCTGACGGGAAGTTTAACAACTTTTCCCTTAAGTGTATTCTTTTCGTGCTCGAGCCACTGGGGCACGGTTATAAAAATCGCGTCCTCGCCGAGCAGTCTCTTGAACATGACAGAGTCGCGGCTTTGCTCGCGGACCTCAATCACATCTCCGGGGGAGACGAGATAAGAGGGAATGTCGACGCGGCGGCCGTTAACCGTAAAGTGACCGTGGCTGACAGCCTGACGGGCCTCGCGGCGGGTCATGGCAAATCCGAGACGGAACACGACGTTGTCAAGGCGGCGCTCAATCGTCGTGAGCAAATTTACGCCGGTAATACCGGGTGTCTTGGATGCTTTCTCATAATAAGCACGGAACTGTTTCTCAAGAATTCCGTAAATAAACTTGACTTTCTGCTTTTCATTAAGCTGCATAGCATATTCGCTCTGCTTCCTGCGCATCTGACCCTTGGGGTTACGAATTGTACCGCTCTTGGTCTTGGATGTGTATCCCATGACGGCAGGAGAAATGTCGAGCGTCTTGCAGCGTTTAACGATGGGCTGCATATTTCTGGCCATAATCTTTTTCTCCTTCCTGATTAGACACGACGTCTTTTGGGCGGACGGCAACCGTTATGGGGAATGGGGGTGACGTCCTTGATGAGCGTTACTTCAAGGCCTGCGGTCTGAAGCGCACGAATAGCGGCTTCACGCCCGCTGCCGGGTCCCTTGACATAAACTTCAACAGTCTTAAGACCATGTTCCATTGCGGCCTTGGACGCCGTCTCAGCAGCTGTCTGAGCGGCGAAAGGCGTGGATTTCTTGCTTCCGCGGAAGCCCATTTCACCGGCGGATGCCCAAGAGAGGGTGTTGCCGTTGACATCGGTGATGGTAACCATAGTGTTATTAAAGGAGGAACTAATGTGGACGACTCCTCTTTCAATGTTCTTACGCTCTTTGCGGCGTGTTCTGACTTTCTTCTTAGGTGCTGCCATTTCTTAAGGTTCCCTCCTTTACTTTTTCTTGTTGGCGATGGTGCGCTTCGGGCCTTTGCGGGTACGTGCGTTGGTCTTGCTTCTCTGTCCGCGAACGGGCAGTCCGCGTCTGTGACGCATGCCGCGATAGCTTCCGATTTCGATAAGACGCTTCACATCAAGTGCGACACTGCGGCGGAGATCGCCTTCGACGACATAGTTGACGTCGATGCACTCACGCAGCTTGCCCTCTTCTTCCTCTGTGAGGTCCTTGACGCGTGTATCCGGGTTTATGCCGGTAAGCTGAAGTATCTTTGTTGCGCTGGTTCTGCCGATGCCATATACATAGGTAAGAGCGATCTCGATCCTCTTGTCCTTTGGCAGGTCAATTCCGGCGATACGTGCCATATTTATTAATCATTCCTTTCGCTTTTTGTTCCGCCTTCCGTTGCGGTTCCGCTTTTGACAACGCGCATGCGCGCCGGAAGACTTCTATTAAGTCTTCTAGCCTTGTCTTTGCTTATGCTTCGGGTTCTCGCAGATAACCATTACCTTACCCTTGCGCTTAATGACCTTGCACTTTTCGCAAATGGGTTTTACGGACGGTCTTACTTTCATAACTAAACCTCCATTATTTGCTTCTCCAGGTTATTCTTCCGCGGGTAAGGTCATACGGCGACATCTGAACTGTTACCTTGTCGCCCGGAAGGATGCGGATGAAGTTCATCCTAAGCTTTCCGGAAATATGAGCCAAAATTGTATGTCCGTTTCCGATATCAACCTGAAACATCGTATTGGGCAGCGCTTCGATTACTGTGCCCTCAAACTCAATAACATCATCTTTTGACAAACTGTCTTCCCTCCTCGGTCATGCCGGCCTCGCTGCGATACTTCGCAAGCTCTTTTCGGATTGCACTGTCTGTTGCTTTGCCCGCGCTGAGCGCTTCGGCAAGCTCCGTTGTTCCCGTTCTACCTAAACATAAATGCTTGAGGCTTTTTCGTTTGGGGTTCGTGAGCTTTCTCGTCTTACCGTCAACAAGCAAAGCGCGTTTGCCGTCTGTACTCAGAACGACATATTCCCTGCCTCTATCGTGACCGGCAAGAGAGAAAACGATGTCGGGTGACCTTGCGGTCTCCATTACAGATCCTCCGCCATGGTCAGTATCTCCGGCTGACCGTCCGTAATAAGGACGGTGTTTTCGTAATGCGCGGATAATCTGCCATCGACAGTAACTACCGTCCAATCATTATCAAGGACGCGAATGGCCGCACCGCCCATGTTGACCATGGGTTCAATGGCTAAGGTCATTCCCCTGACAAGACGGGGGCCGTGTCCGGGCTCTCCAAAATTGGGAATCTCGGGGGCCTCGTGAAGATTCTTTCCGATCCCGTGACCGACATATTCTCGCACAAGCGTATAGCCGAAGCTCTCCACATAGTCCTGAATTGCGTGAGAAATATCGGAGATGCGGCAACCCTCACGGGCAAACTGCAAGCCCACAAAAAAGCTCTGTCTGGTCACTTCGATCAGGCGTCTGGCCTCTTCGGATATCTTGCCTGCCCCAAAAGTTCCGCAGCAGTCACCATGGAACCCGTTTTTGCATGCGCCGACATCAATGCTGACGATATCGCCTGCGCTAATTTTACGCGCACCGGGTATGCCGTGGATAACTTCGTCGTTCACCGAAATACAGGCGCTGCCGGGAAATCCGCCATAACCCAAAAAGGAAGGCGCTGCACCGTTTTTCCTGATGAACTTATAAATTTCTTTGTCGATTTCTTGGGTTGTAATGCCGGGGGTCACCATCTCCCGTCCTAATGAACGGGCCGCCGCGGTAATCTTCCCCGAGGCACGCATAAGCTCTATTTCCCGCGGGCTTTTAATTGTTATTGTGCTCATAGCCCCAGAGCCTTTACTACTTGTTTTGTTGTCTCATCGACCGTGACTTTGTCGTCAACGGACCTGAGCTTTCCCCGCTCGGCATAAAAGCCTTTAAGCGGTTCCGTTTCCGTATGGTAGACGGCCAGCCGGTCTTTCACGGTTTCCGGCGCGTCATCCTTCCGGATGATCAGTTCCCCACCGCAGACGTCGCATATTCCTGCAACTTTGGGCGGGATGTTCGTAACATGGTAGGTCGCTCCGCAATTTTTGCAAACACGGCGTCCGGCCATGCGCTCGATAATCCGTTCGTCGGATATCTCGAGGGAGAGCGCCACGTCAATATTGATGCCGTGGTCCTCCAGCGCCTGAGCCTGCGGGATTGTTCTGGGCATACCGTCCAGAATGTATCCGTCCTTGCAGTCGTCCTCGGCCAGCCGCTCCCTGACGATGCCGATAATGACATCGTCGGGAACGAGCTTGCCGCTGTCCACATATTGCTTGGCCTCAAGTCCGACGGGTGTACCGTTTTTCATTGCGGCCCTGAGTATTTGACCTGTTGATATTGTCGGGATACTGCACATACGGCTGAGTATTTCGGCCATGGTGCCTTTGCCCGCGCCGGGCGCGCCTAAAAGAATCAACTTCATGATATGACTATTCCTTTCGCAAAGCCGCGATGCGCGCAGAGTCCTGATAATGGCACTGCTGCGTATCTGAATCGGCTGCCGCAGATGCGGTTCGTAATTTGCGTATTCCGGATAGTCCGGTAAGATCCGGTCCTGTCCCTCATGAGATTAATCAAGAAAACCCTTGTAGTTGCGCATAATCATCTGGGCCTCTAGCGCTCTGACGGTTTCAAGTGCGACACCGATGACAATGATGATCGATGTGCCGCCGAGAGAGATTCCGCTATTTCTGGCGGATTCGCTGAATACGCTGATGATGATGGGAACAACAGCGACTATGCCGAGATAAATGGCACCGAACAGTGTGATTTTATTGAGCGATTTTTGGATATATTCGCTGGTCGGCTTGCCGGGGCGGAACCCGGGGATAAATCCGCCGTTCTTCTTCAGGTTGTTTGCAATCTCCACGGGGTTGAACTGAACGGTGGAGTAGAAATACGAGAAAAAGATAATCAGCAGGAAGTAAATAATCGCGTAAAGCAGCGAGGTCGTATCAATGGCCTTCAGGAAGCCGTACCAGAAGGTTCCCTCCGTCGGTGACGGGAAGAACGCCGCAACGGTAGCGGGCAGCGAGGCTATCGACTGTGCAAAGATGATCGGCAGAACGCCGGACATATTGACCTTCATGGGAAGGTGTGTGCTCTGGCCGCCATACATCTTGCGTCCGACGACGCGTTTGGAGTATTGAACCGGTATTCGCCTTTCCGCATTCGTCACAAACACGATCAGAACGATGATGGCCAGCGCACCCAAGAGCATGCCGATCATACCGATAACTGAAATGCCGCCGGAGGAGACGTTCGTCACCATTTGGATGATTCCGTTGGGGAATCTTGCAACAATACTCGCGAACAGGATAATAGAAATACCGTTTCCGATGCCGAATTCGCTGATCTGCTCACCGAGCCACATGATCAGTGCGGAGCCAGCGGTAAAGGTCATGATGATGACAATTGCCTGCCACACACCGGATTCAGCAAGAAGGTTGTTATTTCTGATAAGCAGGTAATAGGCAAAGCCCTGAAGAAGGCCAATGCCGACTGTAGAGTAACGCGTGATGCTCGCAAGCTTTTTCTGGCCTTCCTCGCCGCCCTCTTTCTGCAAACGCTCAAGAGCGGGTATGGCGATGGTCAGCAGCTGGATAATAATCGACGCGTTAATATAGGGTTGGATGGAAAGTGCAAAAATCGTCGCCTTGGAAAACGATCCGCCGGACATAACGTTATAAAGTCCCAGGACGGTGTTCTTAAGCTGATCGAAATAAGCGCTCAGCTTGGCTACATCGACATAAGGCACGGGAATCGCGTTGCCTAAGCGATAGAGAAGAACGATGAAGAGCGTAAAGAGGATCTTCTTGCGAAGCTCATCAATTTTCCATGCATTACGGAGCGTTTCGAGCACTTAGACCACCTCCGCCTTCCCGCCTGCGGATTCGATTTTCTGCTTCGCAAGTTCGGAGAAAGCGGTTGCCTGTACAGTCAGTTTCTTGGAGATTTCGCCATTACCAAGAATCTTTAAGCCGTACTCACATTTAGATAATACTCCGGTAGCAAGCAGTTTTTCCGCGGAAACGGTATCGCCGTCTTCAAACTTGTTGAGTGCGGAAACGTTGATTGCGGTGAGAGGCTTTGCAAAGATATTGTTGAAGCCGCGCTTCGGGATACGGCGTGCCAGAGGCATCTGGCCGCCTTCAAAGCCCACTCTGACTCCGCCGCCGCTGCGGGAATTCTGTCCCTTTTGACCGCGGCCTGCGGTTTTTCCGTTACCTGAACCATTGCCTCTGCCCTTACGTTTTGCAACGTGTGTCGAGCCAGCAACCGGTGAAAGTTCGTTAAGTTTCATGCCTGCACCTCCTTATTCTTCCGTAACCTTCAGAAGATAGCCAATCTGCGCTACCTTACCTCTGGTCTGGGGGTTATCGGGCTGCACGGTCACATTCCCGATCTTATGCAGTCCAAGAGAGTTGGCAGTGGCGATGTGCTTGTCCAGTCTGCCGTTTAAGCTCTTAACCAGCTCGATCTTAAGATTAGCCATTGCTGCACCCTCCTATTCTTTAATTTCTTTTGCGGTCTTGCCCCTGACAGCTGCGACTTGCTCCGCATTGCGAAGGCTGCGCAGGCCGACCATGGTGGCGGCGACCACATTGTGGGGGTTGTTGGAACGAAGGCACTTCGTGCGGATATCTTTGATTCCGGCAGCCTCAACAACCGCGCGGACAGCGCCCCCGGCAATAACGCCGGTACCGGGTGCAGCGGGCTTGAGCAGAACCTTGCCCGCACCGAATTCACCGATCGCCTCGTGAGGGATCGTGCCTTCGGAGAGCGTGATCGTAACGATGTTTTTCTTAGCGTCGTCAATTCCCTTGCGGATTGCTTCGGATACTTCGCCGGCTTTTCCTAGACCAAAGCCTACGCGGCCTTTTCCGTCTCCTACGACGCAGAGAGCAGAGAACTTGAAGATACGTCCGCCCTTAACAGTCTTAGAAACGCGGTTGAGGGAAACAACCTTTTCGGAAAACTCAGACTGCTGTTCGTCGTTACGTCTGTTGTCTCTATTGTTACTGTAAGCCATTTTGTTTCCTCCTCCCGACTAAAAGTTCAGACCGCCCTCGCGGGCTCCGTCTGCTAATGCCTTGACACGGCCATGATAAAGGTAGCCGCCTCTGTCGAAGCATACGTTTTCAATACCCTTTGCCTTTGCGCGCTCAGCAACGAGCTTGCCGACCTTCTGAGCTGCCTCGCAGTTGCTGCCGATCCCGTCAAAGTCCTTTTCGACTGTGGAGGCCGCTGCAAGGGTGACGCCGTTGACGTCATCGATGATCTGCGCGTAGATGTTGGCGTTGCTTCTGAAAACGTCAAGTCTGGGAATTTCGGGCGTGCCGGCGATCTTGGCACGGACTCTCTTATGGCGCTTTATGCGCGAAGTTCTCGTATCAGGTCTATTTACCATTTAGGCACACCTCCTTTTATTTCTTAGCACCGGTTTTGCCTTCTTTGTGGCGAACCACTTCGTTGGCATACCGAATTCCCTTGCCCTTATAAGGCTCGGGGGGTCTCTTCTTACGCACGTCAGCCGCAAATTGACCGACCTTCTGCTTGTCAATACCGTTAATGACGATGGTGTTCTGGCTGGGGACCTCAATTTTGATGTCGGCAGTGTCCTCAACGACGACCTGATGGCTGTAGCCAATGTTCATCGTGAGCTTTGTGCCGTCCTTGGCCACCTTGTAGCCGACGCCCTGTACGACCAGTTCCTTCTTGAAGCCGTTTGTAACGCCCTCGACCATGTTGCTCAGGAGCGTTCTTGTCAGGCCGTGAAGGCTGCGGCTTTCCTTGCCGTCGTCCGGACGGGCGACCGTAAGAACGCCTTCGCCAAGCTCGATCTTCATGGAAGGAGCAAAGCTGCGCTCAAGAGTCCCCTTAGGTCCTTTTGCGGTTACGTGATTGTTTTCGTCGATTGTGATTTCCACGCCGGCGGGAACGGTGATGGGAGTTCTTCCTATTCTAGACATTCATTTTCCTCCCTTACCACACAAACGCGAGGACTTCACCGCCGACATTGGCCTTGCGAGCCGACTTATCGGTCATGATGCCCTTCGATGTGGAAATAATAGCGATGCCCAGGCCCTTGAGGACATAGGGCAGCTCATCCGAGCCTGCGTAAACGCGCAGACCGGGCTTTGAAACGCGGCGAAGACCCTGAATGGCCTTTTCCTTGCCGGGCAGGTACTTGAGGGTGATGCGGATGACGCCCTGGCCGCCGTCTTCAATGAGCTGGAAGCTCTTGATATAGCCTTCGTCGAGCAGAATGCCCGCGATAGCCTTTTTCATGTTGGAAGCGGGGACATCGACCGTGTCGTGCTTAGCGCTTCCGGCGTTGCGGATTCGTGTCAGCATATCCGCGATAGGATCGGTAATTTGCATATTTTTTCCTCCTTGTTAGAGTTACAGCCGGCTTTCCGTGCTGTTTTGGCGGCGAGGTTCCGAGCCAATGCTTGATTGCCCCCGGCCTTTCGCCATCCTACGTCGTCGCTGGTTTCGTATCGTTCACATCCGCGCAAGCGCGAATGCTCGCTCACTCCACCGCTCCTCCTCTCCGAACAAGAACCGCTTTGCTGGGTTCTTGTTCGGTAAAGGACGATGGAACGAACTATTACAGTCCTTTTGAGACATATAATTCAATCTTTTGCAAGTACAGGAATTTTCATCAGACGATCTCTAGGGGGCGAAGCTGTATGATTATACTGTGAGCCCGCGAGAGGAAGTATGTCGAAAATTTACCAGCTTGCTTTCCTAACTCCGGGGATCTGGCCCTTATAGGCCAACTCACGGAAGCAGATACGGCATACGCCGTAGTCGCGCAGATAGGCGTGGGGACGGCCGCAGATCTGGCAGCGGTTGTATTCTCTGGATGAGAACTTTGCCGGTCTTTTCTGCTTGATTTTCATTGATGTCTTAGCCATGCTTAATCCTCCTATGCCTTTGCGAAGGGCGCGCCCATCAGGGACAGCAGCTCTTTGGCTTCTTCATCGGTAGCCGCAGTGGTGCAGATAGCAATGTTCATACCACGCAGTTTTTCGATCTTATCGTAGTCGATTTCGGGGAAGATGATCTGCTCCTTGAGGCCGAGGCTGTAGTTGCCGCGTCCGTCAAACGCATCGGCATTGATGCCATGGAAATCGCGGACACGGGGAAGCGCGACGTTGAACAGTCTGTCGAGGAACTCCCACATTCTGTCCTGTCTGAGCGTCACCTTGACACCGACATTCTGACCCTGGCGGAGCTTGAAGTTCGCAACGCTCTTACGGGCGACAGTGGCAACAGCCTTCTGACCGGCAATCGACGAGATGTCCTTAATGACGGCGTCGAGGGCCTTCTGGTTATCCTTGCAGTCACCAGCGCCGACGCTGATGACTATTTTATCGATCTTGGGAATCTGCATCGTGCTCTTGTAGCTGTACTTCTTCATAAGAGCAGGAGCGACTTCCTCAAGATATTTTGCTTTCAGTCTTGGCATATCAGTCTCTCCTTTCCTATATTATTTCGCCGCACTTTTTGCAGATACGGACCTTTGAACCGTCTTTGAGGAACTTATGGGCCTCACGGGTGGGCTGTCCGCACTTGGGGCAAACGCGCATGACCTTTGACGCGTAAATGGGGGTTTCCTTCTTGATGATTCCGCCCTCTTCGCCGGCCTTGCGAGGTTTAAGGTGACGTTTTGCAACGTTCACGCCCTCAACGACGACCTTCCCATTCTGAGGATCAGCCACCATGACTCGTCCCTGCTTACCCTTATCCTTGCCGGACAGAACAACAACTCTGTCGTCTTTTTTAATGTTCATTCTATTGCCCTCCTATATGACTTCAGGAGCCAGTGACAGGATCTTCATGAAATCCTTGTCGCGCAGCTCGCGGGCAACCGGTCCGAAAATACGGGTACCGCGGGGGTTCTTGTCATCCTTGATGATAACGGCGGCATTTTCGTCAAAGCGGACATAGGTGCCGTCCGAACGGCGGACGCCCTTTGCGCTGCGAACGATAACAGCCTTAACGACGTCACCCTTCTTCACGGTGCTGCCGGGCGCGGTCTTGCGAACGGACGCAACTATGATATCACCGATGTTGCCATATTTGCGTTTACTTCCGCCAAGAACGCGGATGCACTTGATCTCTTTGGCGCCGGTATTGTCGGCCACCTTGAGAAATGTTTCCTGTTGTATCACTTCGCGGCCTCCTTACTTTGCCTTTTCGATTATTTCGACGAGACGCCATCTCTTATCTTTGGACAGGGGACGTGTCTCCATAACTCTGACTCTGTCGCCGACTCCGCACTCGTTTTTCTCATCATGAGCCTTCAGGCGATAGGTTGTCTTGATGATTTTCTTATAGAGAGGATGCGCAACGCGGTCCTCAACGATGACCACAATGGTTTTGTCCATCTTGTCGGACACAACCTTGCCGACGCGGGTCTTGCGGGAAGATGTTCTGACTTCATTCATTTACGTTTACCTCCTCACTGCTCGAGTTGTTTCTGGCGAATAACTGTCTTGACTCGGGCAATGTCACGGCGAACAGCAGAAATCTTTGTCGGGTTGTCAAGATGGTTTGTGGCGTGCTGCATACGGAGGGTAAATAAATCCTTCTTCAGCGACATGAGCTTGCTTTCAAGCTCAGCTGCGGACATTTCGCGTATCTCGTTTGCCTTCATCTTATTCACCACCTGTCTCGGAATCGGCAATGTCGTCACGCTTGACGAACTTGGTCTTGCAGGGAAGCTTGTGGCTTGCAAGACGCATTGCCTCACGTGCTGTTTCTTCGGGAACGCCGGCGATCTCGAACATGACGCGACCGGGCTTAACAACGGCTACCCAGTACTCCGGAGAACCTTTACCGGAACCCATGCGGGTCTCGGCAGGCTTTTCGGTAACGGGCTTGTCGGGGAAAATCTTGATCCATACTTTACCGCCGCGCTTGGTGTAGCGGGTCATGGCAATACGGGCCGCTTCGATCTGGTTCGAAGTGATCCAGGTGGGCTCTGTAGCCATCAGACCGTATTCGCCGTAGGCGATGAAGTTGCCTCTGGAGGCCTTGCCCTTCATGCGACCGCGGTGTACTCTGCGGTATTTGACTCTCTTAGGCAGAAGCATTATGCATTGCCTCCTTCCTTGGGGGTTCCGGCTGCGGGCGCTGCCGGTGCGGGGCCACGGTTGTAGCCGCCCTGGGGTCCGCGGTTGTAGCCGCCCTGGCCCTGACCCTGTCCGCCGCGGTTGTAGCCGCCTTGACCCTGGCCCTGACCACCGCGGTTG